>Ga0310695_10007624_pt1 | contig 17191 bp, 38 predicted proteins | sample RumenRJG_04DNA_FD_203882 | JGI IMG/M metagenome (GOLD analysis project Ga0310695, IMG submission 203882) | Bovine rumen microbial communities from Lethbridge, Alberta, Canada - RJG_04 (v2) (version 2) | ecosystem: Host-associated > Mammals > Digestive system > Stomach > Rumen | place: Canada...
TGCAGCTGGGAATATCCATTGCCGACCCAAATGGGAAGACTCGCATGAAAGTCTGCAAGACTGATGGCATCTTCAAGATACAAGATCCTGGCTATTTCAAGCATATAAACAAGTATTGGCAGGGAAAAGCGCTCAATGCCAGTAGAATAAAACAGCTTGGCTTGAAGGCAAATCCAAAGCTTAGGACATCAATAGACTATGACTTCATTCTTAGATACATATTGCAGTCTTCATGCTATGTGAACTCTTCAAAGATTGGATATCTTAGAAACAGATGCAATGGTGGACACATATAGAAGCTTGGCATTTCAGACAAAGAAGGCTTCGAGCAGGGATGCATTGTATAGGTCAGCGCATTGAATGAGTTGAAAAGACAGCTTCAGTCAAGGCCTGGCTTGATGAAGCCTCATTTGAAAGACATAAAGAAGCAGATAGACTTCATAGAGCAGAACCATACATTTAAAGACCTCTACAAGATAATAGTCAAGTGAAATTCATGTTTAAAACCATGCAGAATGCTTTATAATGTTTTTATGAAATTCCATGAGATAGACAAACAAGTGTTGAAAAACATATTTGCCAACTACAGTAGCTGCAAGTGGATGGAAGTCGGCATTGATGGCAAGATCATCAAAAGCATAGACATATTCATCAAATATGTCTGCTTAGACGAAGATGGCAATGTTAGTATGTGCTTTCGCAAAGGCATCCCATATGCAGAAACAGAGCATGCCAATGTAGATGAAGTGAAATGGTCATCATGCGACCATATCAGTGGAGTCTTCACTAGCGAAGTGAAAGCTGCAATGGTGGCTAGAGAGCATTTCAAAGAGATCAAGAAGAGCAGGATTGCTGAGCTTGAAGCTGAGCTTGCCAGCTTGAAAAGCTCATTGTGAGAGAATGACTATGAATACAGTGCTGATAATTGGATCATTTATAGCATTTCTGCTTGGGCTTGCTGTTGAAAGAATGTACTTGTACAAGACAGACTTTGGCAGAAAAGCTGATGAGCTGAAGCTCAAGAATCTAATCCAGCAAGCTTTGACCATTGAGTTTGAGCAGAAGAAAGCACAAGTTGAAGCTGAAATGGCAAAAGCCAAGCAAGACAAGACAAAAGACTGGATCTATATCTCATTGCGTTTCTTTAGCAGATCTGCTGCAGTCAAAGCATGGAACAAGTTTGAGCTGTTCTTTGCAAACAACCGTCATAGATATGAGCAGTCTAATGACTCAAAAAGCTACAATGATGATGATGTCTACTACGTATTTGAGAAGTACAGGATCATTGACCCTGAATGCTTAGAAAAGCCGATTGACTTCAATGCAGTGCTTGGAGATGTTGGAGATGCTCAGATATGACAAATGAGAAGTTTGCAAGAAGATTCTGGATTATATTGGCCATGCTGGCATCTGCATGGATAGCATGCATTGTTGGAATGTCAATGCTGAAGGCCAAGCAGCATGAAAATGACGTGAAGAAGATGAATGAACTATATGAGAAAGTCGTAGCAAGATGATGTCTAGCAAAATAGTAAAATGCATAGATGCAATAGCGCGCATTCCACATGAAATAATGCTAGATGACTGGGATCCAGAGAATGTCTCAGCTATATTCTATGGCATGTCTTTGATGATTGGATTCATAATGGCTGCGGCTGCATTGATGTTCATTTTTATAATAGCTACAGGGCTTATATGCTTGATGACCAGCTATCCATTGAAATCTATATGCATCATTCTGTTCTTTGGCGCATTCATTCTTGCTGGATATCTACGGCATAGATTTGGAGGGAAGTCATGATGACTGTGAAGGAATTGAAAGACGCCCTTGAATTGATGGACGATGACGCGAAAGTTGGAATCTGCGTAAATGAGCCTGCAGGATGGATATGCCCAGATGGTGCAACTGTTGACATCAAAGGTGTGTACATGGGATTTGACTGGCATCAAGGAGAAGTCCTTATTGTCCCAAAGCACAAGCTGGACATCCACGATGTTGAAGCTTGGGGAAAGCCAATGAAGGAGGAAGGCTGAACATGGAGACTGACTATGCGTACTACCAGGTCATGCGCAGCAGGAACAATGGAGACTTTTGGTCTAATTTGACTTCCGGGCAGAAATTGGATTGGGATGCAGCCAATCGCTTTATGGACAAGGAAATGGAAAGCCATCCATCCGATTGGCTGAGGCTGGTGAAGGTCCAGGCAGAAACAATTAGGGACTATGCTGGCAACAAGAAGAAAAAAGACGTGTTCATGAATGGCATGACTGCAGAGGAATACGTCAGGACAATGGAAAAGGCACATGAAGCCACAAAGGGCAGTCAATTGAGATTTAAGTGAAAGTGAGACAATGACAGTTGGTGAACCAGTTGAGAAACTTGCCGTGCTTGGACTATGTGCAGCAGCTGCAGCATTGCTGATATTGCTAGCTATGCTAGTAGGCAGCACCATCAGCACATATGCTGTTCCAAGCTATGAAGCTAAAGTCCAAGTTGACAATGCTAGCCTGCTTCCTTATGCTTTGTCAAATGCAGTCGAACAAGTCAAGTCAAAGGGCTTCTATGTAGTTGAGCTGACTACATCTAAGAAGCTGTTCAAAGATGAGTATCTAGTCATATGCAAAGGCATTGAAAAAGAGAAGCTTGCTGAATGGTGAGTTTAAAATAGCATTGATTGATGTATAATCTAATTAACAACAAACCCAAACTAATTAACAACAAACCCAAAGGAAAACAAAATGACAACAATAGTTAAAATCGGAATTGGTGTAGCAGTCGCCGCAGTGGCATGCAGTGTTGTGCCTGCGCTTAGAGGCCCATACAACCGCGCCAAGAACACATTGAATGAGAAGCTCAATGCAGAGTTTGTAGTAGACAACTACAAGGCTGAGTATGTCTCGCTCCATGAGAAGCTTGTCAAAGTTGATGAGTCTATCCAGAAGTTCGCTGTCGAGAAGAAAGTCTCCCAGAAGAAGCTGGATGAAGCCAAGCAGCGTCTTGCTTGCACTAAGAAGCGCCTAATCGCTGCAGGAACTACAAACTTGACCGAGTTTGCAGCCCTCAAGGATGCATATGAGACTGAGAAGACTGGCATCCAGAACACTGCAGCAATGATCAAGACATATGACACTGCCATCAAGAAGCTTGAGCAGACTAAGGGCGTCATCACAAGCAACATGTCTAAGGCCAAGCTCAACATCGAGACGCTTTCTTCAAAGAAAGTCCTGCTTGACACTATCAAAGGCGTCAATGAGAACATCGCCAACATCAAGGGCACTGGCGACACAGAGCTTGCTGTGAATGTTGAGAAGATCAGTGACGACCTTCTGCGAGAAGACATCAAGCTTGAGACGCTTGGCGACACCACAAAGCCTGCTAGAGTCACTAAGGCTGAGGCTGAAGCATATCTCAGCACTCTCAAGTAAGACATACACCAGCAAGACTCAGCAAAGCGCTGGCTAGAAGAGCGTCTGGCCAGCGCTAGTTCATAAAAAGGATGCATGGATCATGAATGATTTTATAATTCTAGCAATTGCGACTGGCATGAGCTTTTTTTCTTATGCGTGATAATTGCAAATGCATTTGAGATGAAAGACAGAAACATTGGGATAATAGCCATAGTTGGCGTATGCATCACATTTTCTTTGTTTGTGTGCGGAATAGTGTTCCACAACACACAGCATATGCTAGCATGCATGAAGTATGACAATGTTGTTGCTTTGAAATATAGAGTCAATGATGGTCCAGCAAAGAGCATTGATGAAAGCAAAGTGGTATTCCAAGAAGATGAATATGGCGACAGATTTGTCATAATGGCGTGGGATGACAAGCCAGCTGACAAGTATGAGCAGCTTGTGAAAGCTGAATGAGGAGAGCATTATGAATACGCCATTGGCAGTGATAGCATTTTCTATTACATTGATTGCTGCGCTTGCATTTATAGTGTTGACTGGCATTATAAGTGAGAATGCATCATACAGAACATTCAAGCTATGCTCATCAGCAATGGTAGCAGCCATAGTTGCGGTCTTGATCACAGCGATAATTGTATCTGTGAAGTATGTGACAGTTGCTGGCTTAGTGCATAGGATCAAGCATGGCCCTGTTGTTGTAGTATGGTGTGAGTCCAAAGACAAGAAAGACATTGATGCTGCTCTTGCAGCAGTGTCAGATGCACAGCTGAAGCGAGCATACTACTACTACAATGGAAAATGCAAACGTTGCGGAAAGTACTATGTGCATGCAGTTGTCCCTGCCATGACGGAGAAGCAGAAGATCCTAGACAGATATGATGAACTGACAAAGGTCTATGCACAATGAGCAGAGCAAAGAAGACTATGCTGTACAGACTAGCCATTGACGGCATAGGAGTATATGAAGCATACAAGAAAATACTATTTAGAAGATACCCGCTTGGCATTGCCAAGACTGCATGGAAAGACATAGTTGATGCTTCAAGCTGGCTGCCAAAGCCTCATGTAGATGACTACAGCAAAGACTTAGTGTCATGGTTCACCGAAGCAGGGCTAGAGATGTTCAAGAAGACAGTCTTCAGAAAGATGTCTATGGAGATAGAATATGAAGACATCGACTTCTATGAGAAGCCATTTGAAGACTGTGAAAACATTGTGTATCAAGACAAATGGCAGATAGTTGAAAAAATAGCATTGAGCAGAGATGAAAGAGCAGAAGATGAATGACTTTGTGCAGAGCATAAACACTTTAGTGCAGCAGAACCAGATTTTGTCGACAGTAGCCGGCGGCTCAGTAATTGTCTGGGTTGTCAGCCACATAAAGAGCATATTCACATCAATAGTCAATGCTGTGAAAGCATTGATCTCATTCCAGATTGTCAATGTGTATGAAGACAACCGAGGCGGCAATGGCCGTCTTCTTTCTCCCGCCCAGCTTGGCTTCAACATGTTTCTCAGCAGATGCAAAAACATCTGGGAGAGGACGCAGTCGCTAGACTTGAATGACAGGCAGGCACGAGCATATGATGACTCAGAGTACTCTGCTAGAAGCAGTGCAGATGCTGGCTGCAGCGAGACGTATGGCTTTTCAATAAAGCTGATGTTCGGCAAGATCGTGCTGTGCAGCAGAAGCATCAACACCCAGCAGAAGATAACTGTCAACACATGCCTGACAGTCTTCTTTGCTTCAAAGAGAAAATTCATGGAGAAGCTGAATGCTGCAATATCTGCTGAAGCGCAGAGGATGATGAAGTCATCGCTGGAGAAACGTGACTACATCAATGTGTACATGTCAAATGCAATGTTCACTTCATCTGTCAAGTTCAAGCGAAGCGCAAGCACTGTGTTCACAAATGACGATGCGCATGCTAGTCTGCTAGACTCTGTGAAGACATTCTTGGCCAGCAAGCAGATGTACAAAGACATGGCATATCCCTACTCATTCTCAGCGCTTCTGTATGGAGAGCCAGGCTGCGGCAAGACATCAACTATTCTCGCCATTGCGTCTGAGCTGAACTATGACATTGTGTATGTCAATCCGAGCAAAGTCAATGTTGTGTCTTTAATGAATTCAATGCAAGTATATGTCGGAAGAGCTGTGTTTGTGTTTGAAGACATTGACGCTGTCGACACTATGATATCGGCCAACAGAAATGATGACTCCAATGATGAGCCAGATGTCTTGATAAAGGAAGGCATGTCATTGTCAGACATACTCAACATCACAGATGGGCTTCTGGGCTCTGATGGATCTATAATGCTGTTCACGACAAACCACATTGAGAAGCTTGACCCAGCTTTCTTGAGAAAAGGCCGCATGAACAAGACAGTCAAGTTCACATATCTGAACAGCAAGACTGCTGCTAAGATGGTCAAGTACCATCTTGGCGTTGATGTAGACGGCTTAGCTGATGAAGTCAAGCCGACAGAGCTTCAAGACATGATAATGGATGTGAAGACTGGGCATGCAACTATAGAAGACTTGAAGCAGCAGTTCGCTGCATGACGTAGGAGACGACAATGAAAGATACCACCATAGTGACATTAGCTGCAATTGGATTGCTGGCACTTGTTGTATTGATGCCATTATTTGCACTTTTAATAGAAGAGCTATGCAGCCACGAGAAAGCTTTTGTAGACATAATGAGAAAATGGCTTAGCCCCAAGACAATCATCATTGCTGCAGTTGCATCATTCTTGTGCTGGCAAGCATACAGAGCAAGATGTGCATATGAAAGCAGGTGCAGTGCAGTAGTAGCAGCTTATGAGAAAGTGAAATGACATGCCACATAAAGTTGGAAAGAAATGGAAATGGGGGAACATAGAGCGCAAGACTAAGCAAGAGCTAGTCAAAGTCGTCTATGGGATATGGGTGAAGAATGGGAAGAAGGGAAGCTTCTCAGACTTCTGGAAGACAGGAAAGTCATAATGCTATGGACAAGAAGCTAGCAGACACATGCAAGACTATGAATGAACGAGTCAAATATCCACGGACATGCCATTTGCCATGGTCTGAGGGCCGAACTGATGATGACAAAGTCCTCAGTGATGACTCGCAGTTCATTGGCAAATACGTAGTTGTCACTGAGAAGATGGACGGCGAGAACACTACCATCTACAGTGATGGCTATCTTCATGCTCGTTCAATTGACAGCAGGTCAAAGCCTTGGCAGTCATGGCTTCAAGCATATGCGCAGTCATTCTGCCATTTTATTCCTGGCGGATGGAGAATATGCGGTGAAAACCTCTATGCTAAGCATTCAATAAGCTATGACAAATGCTGGCCATCGATTGACTATCTGTTTCAAGCATTCAGCGCATATGACTGCCATAATGTCTGCTTGAGCTGGTATGACACACTCAAGCTCTGTGGAGACTTCAGAATACGTCATGTGCCTGAAATATATCTAGGAGTATATGACAGAAAAGCTATCATTGAACAATTCAAGAGCTACTCTAAAGCACAACAGCATGAAGTTGAAGGATATGTCATCAGGAATGCACATGCTTTTCCGTATGATATGTTCAGCAGCAATGTAGCTAAGTTTGTTAGAGCACACCATGTACAGACTGATGAGCATTGGACAAAACATTGGGAGAAGACTAAGTTGTCATAATTGATTAATGTACATTTAGACAGACTTGGGATATAAATGACTAAAAAACTCTGCTGTAGATGCAATAGACAACGTTCTATTCAATCTGAAGCATACAAAGATAAGCAAATCATGAACAAAAAACTTGTAGACATAAGCAAGACAATATCTTATGCACTTAGGCATAAGCCTGAAGAATTTGGCATCAAGCTTGACAATGAAGGCTGGGTTGACTTTGATGCATTCTGCAAAGCACTTGCAGAGCATAAGCCATCAATACATGTTGACAGAGAGACAATTGAAAAGATAATCGCTGAATCAGACAAAAAGCGATTTGAGCTTGCAGATGGCAGGATAAGAGCTACATATGGCCATTCAGTTGAAAGCAAGATAGAGTTCAAAGAGTCAGCTCCACCTGCCATGCTGTTCCATGGCACATCACATGCCGCTTACGAGCAGATATGCAAAGAAGGCTTGAAGCCAATGAACAGGCAGTATGTCCATTTGTCTGTAGACATTGCAACTGCAGAGAAAGTCGGAATGCGCCATGACAGAAATCCTGTAATATTGGCTGTTGATGCGGCAAAGATGCATGCAGATGGATTCAAGTTCTTCCATTCTGCAAATGATGGCACATGGATGTGCGAAAAAGTGCCAAGCAAGTACACATTTTTGATTTATGGACATATTGATATTATATGAAGCTGTTGCGCTTGAAGAGCTTGCAGATGAAGACTGGAAGACTCAGCTTGCACGAAAATATCCTAACATTCCTATAGGCTCAAAAGTGAATGTCCTTCAAGAAAACTACTACAATTGGTATGGCGGGCCATGGACAAGAGTTGAGTGGAATGGCAATTAGTATTGGGTGAATTCTAAAAAAGTAGCAAAAATGAGATATTTGTAAAAGGTGTTTTATGACGGCAAAAGAGCTTAGAGAAATTCTGGCGAAGATTCCAGACGATGTTGAAGTCTGCGTGTTTGACCATTATATTGGCTACAGCATAGGAAGCGACATATATTCGACTCCATTTCCGATAATGTATAGAATTCCTTGTGAAGGCATAAACAAGGCATTTCAATCCGAAGATGGCAGCAAAATCTTAGACGCTGACAAAAATGTGCTTCTGCTGGTAAGTCATACGTCTAAAGAGCATTTCAACCGCAATGCCTTGACAGAAGACATTGAAGACAAGATACATTTCAAATACAAGATGGCAAGAATAATATGAACATAGAAGAAGCTATAGAGATTGGCAAAGCAAATGAGATCTTGAAAAAAGCGTATGATCTAGTTGACCAGGCATATGAGCTGTTGACCAGTGATCCAATTGCAAAGAAGCATCTAGACTTAGAGTGCAAGATCGGATGGAGTGCACCGACATGGAACAAGCTGAATGAAGCATTTGCTGCTAGCTGCCCAGATGACAAGTCACTATGGCATCTCAGAGCATTTGACCATTTTGGCCTTAGATATGGAGTCAACATCTCAACTAGTGGCAGTAGTGGAATGTGTGATGGACTTGGAGGCTGAGATGAGACGCATGCTTATGGCAGCAGCTATGCTGGCAGCATCATGCGCATATGCCAACAGAGCGCAAGTCTGGACTCAAGTGAACTCAACAGCTCACATCTGCAGCAATGTCACATTCAATGTCTCACAAGAGACTCGATGGGGCATCTCTGACTTAGATGGGTCAAAGCATGTTGATGAAGTGCATGTTGCTCCAGGCTTCATGTGGGCCGCATATGACTGGCTTAGCATCGGGCCAAACTACAGGATTGTGATGCTGAGAAGCGGATCTGATGCAGTGTGGAAGCTTGACTCAAGGCCTGGCTTTGACGTCCAACTGTCGCAGTCTGTATATGGCGTCAAGCTCATCAATAGGTCTAGGTTCATATGCAGGCAAGTAGAGCATGAGCATGCATACTTCAGATACAGGAACTTGAGCAAAGTCATGCTTCCAGCCATGACAAGCTGCAAAGTGAAGCCATATGCTTCATATGAATGGTATTATGATGAAGGCTGCAAAGAGCGTAGATATCGCAAGAATGACAAGTTCTCGACGCAATGGCTTTCATTTGGCTTGAATGTGCCAATGTCTAAGAGCATAAGCATTGACATGTTCTACATGCTGACAGAGACAAAAGACAGAATGTCACATAGCTGGTGCCCGGGACATGTCATAGGGCTGAACTTGAACATCAAGTTCTAAGCAAGTTTAAGATGTCTATATATGTGTTATAATGTCTTCTAAAGAAAAAGGAATCCATGAGAGATAGACCTATGAAGCGTTTTGCATTGTTTGGCGGGACATTTGACCCATTTACTCCAGCGCATAAAGCTATTATCGAAGCATTAGCCCATGAGCGTGATCTAAATGGCAAGACATTCTATGATGAGATATGGATAATGCCGACGATTGTGTCCTATTATCGCACTGGCAAGATCCCCTGGCTGTCTGACAAAGAAAAGCTTGACGTCATCAATGCAATGCTAGACACTCTCAAAGACTGCTTTGACACTGGCATGCCAGAGATAAACATCTGGGATGAAGACCTCAAGCTAAATGCATTATGCAAGACGCCTGAAAGCCGCAAAGAGTTTGTAGACTCTCGCAGATTCATCCATACATTGTATGACTTCAAGGCGGCGATGTGCCATGAAGATGATGAAGTGCATGTAGTCATTGGCGCTGACTCATTTGCAAATTTCAATACATGGTACATGTGGAAAGACATCTTGAGCCAGGCTAAGCTAGAGGTCGTGATTGGACGTGGGCTATCTGTCGCTCATATTGACATTCCACACCATTTCATAGCCATTGACCCCATCTATGAAGACATGTCTGGAAGCAAGATGCGTAATGAATATATAGAGCTTGGAGTAGACGAGTACATCAGGAGAGCCAAAAGCGGCACATTGACTGACAAGCTTCTATGCCATACTCCAATTTTTGACGTCGTCAAAGGCATGCCTGTGCCTGAATCAAATGGCTTAAAGCCCATAAAAGTCATAGCTCCAGACTGGGTGTCCATCATGGTCGAGAAAGAAAGAAAGCTTCTTGTCGAGAAGCAGTTCAGGTATGGAGCCAATGACTTCATCGAAGAGTTCCCATGTGGAATGGTCGAAGAAGGCGAAGATCCACGCGATGCTGTAGTCCGAGAGCTTGAAGAAGAGACTGGAATCAGGCTTCTTGACAAGAAAGAAGTCGTGAAGCTTGGCCAGACAAATCCAAACCCTGCATTCATGACCAACATGATGCACTACTACTTCATCAACCTAGACTACGCTAAATACGAGCAGGTTGACCAGAAGCTTGATGAGCATGAAGAGATCAAGCTGCAATGGAAAGACAAAGACAAGTTCATGTTTGACTTGGCAGATGACGCGCATGCATGCGGAAAGACGCAAGTCACTGCAATTGCGCTTTCCATGGTGAAGCTCTATGAGAACTCTTTCAACTATCCTTCTTGCGGCAGCTGATGCATGATTGGAAAAGCATAGACCATCTAAATAAGTATAATGAAATGCATATGAAGAACCGCAAAGCTAGAGAGATCACATGGGCTATGATATTGAGCATTTTCACTGCTGCCATAGTTGTTGGCATAGCAGCGAAAAAGCATGGCCAGCTGTTGTCCACTCGCAGCCCAGCTCCAGCAATTGAAGCTGTTGAGCAGAAAGCGCAGACTGCCAAGCCAAAGAATGCTAGAGCAAAGAAGTCTAAGCTAGCGAGCATGCCTGCATCAGACATCAGCAAGCTTCTAGAGGCAAAAGACGATGATTCAGTGATAGAGCTGATTGAAGATGCTCAAGTTGATGACGACTGGAAGACGATCAAGAAGATCGTAGATGCAATGCTGGCCATGGACAAATGGCAAGACAAAGTGTCTGAAGATGTGCAAGACGCCATGGTAGACGCATTGTCTGACTTCATGCCGCATTCTTTCCCAGAGATGCTCAGCTTTCTTGGAAGCCCATATGAAGACATCAGAGAAGATGTGCTGGATGAGGCCAAGCAGGCTATAGATGAATGCGATGATGAAGCTATGGTGTCAAAGCTGATTGTGAGCTTCTCAAGCATAGTAGAAGACAAAGGCTTCATAGAGTCTATGATCATGGAGATAGACACTCTAGAGCCAAAGCATGCAGCGTCTGCAATGATTGGAATATTGAAGAATGGGAATGAAGCATTCAAGTCTGCTCTAGCGAATGAGATTGAAGAACTGACAGACCAGGCTGAGCTCACTGAAGAAGCCATCTTGAAGTGGCTTGAAGAAGAAGAGAAAGAATGATCTTCATGTGTAGAATCCACAAGAAGATGATATAATATAGACATAGTGAGGAGACATATGATCAATATTCCAGACCATGAAAAGCTCTCAAAAGAGCGCATAGAGAATGCTGTGCATCGGATAGCAAAGTCATTGAACATGCTTGAGACTACAAAGCAAGAGCTTGAATGGGCATGCCAAAGTGAAGACTGGGACAGCGACGTCGTATTTCTAGTGGATGAAGCTGCCATGAAGCTTGGCTTTGCTCTAGCTACATTGACTCGCTGGTTTGACCCAGAAGAGACATTCAAAAATGATGAGCAGTGAACGATATGTACTAGATAACTATTAGGCATGGCTTGTCTCCAGAAGCTGATGTGCTTAAGACTATAGGAGAAGCTTCTTCATATCAAGAAGCTATAGACAAAGCATTCAGCTTCATAAATGACGAGTCTAATTTCCCTGATCTTCAAGCTAAAAGCTATTATGTAAGGATGACAATATTCAAGAAGAATGAATGTGTAGGCCTTGACTATGGCTCACATAGCAGATTCATAATCATATCTAACTAGGAGGCAAAATGATGAAAGACAGAAAAAGCGGGCAAAGCGCAGTTGAATGGATAGTGCTTGTTGGAATAATAGGCTTTCTGCTTGCTCTAATCGGCGGGCTGCTCTATCCAAGAGTAGTCGGCAACAAGCAGCTCATAGACTTCAAGCAGAGCTTCAATGTCGCATATGTGCTTGGCGATGGCAGCAAGTTTGTGCGGCATGAGATCAAAGCTTGGAATGACTACAAGAACTCTGACTCAGTGCAGATCATCTTGAAAGACGGCACCCCAATCTACACGCATCTTCGAAACGTCAAGCTTGTGAAAGAGAGCAAGTGATGAGATATGGCATCAAGACCTACGGCATGTGGAAGACAAGCTGGTGGAAAGACGAAAGCAAGAACGTCTGCCACAAGTCTGTCAATGAATATCCAGATTTAGATGAAGAGACTTTCAAGAGCGTGCTGAATGATGAGCTTGATGTCCCAGACTATGTGCTGACGCCAGAGAACATCAAAAGAAACTTTGGATATTCTGGCAACGGAGCTCAGATCTCAGATGCATGCATAGAGCGGATCATCAAATACTACTCATTCCGCAGAGACTTGCATAGCAAGATCATCAAGACATTCATAGAAGACATTGCTTCTCTGCCAGATGCCAGCATTGTCACTATGCGCTTCGACTTGCCGCCTGAAGGCAACAACTTCAGCTGCGAAGACGCTAGCTATGACGGCGGGCAGATCGAAGCATGGATCGAAGTGGCAGTGTCAGAGAGCTGAGATGAAGATTGAAGTCAGACGAGACGGCGAGTTTGTGGAAGTTGAGCCAGAAGAGCTGACGACTGATGAGCTCTGCGACCAGCTCGACTGCATCCAGATAGACTCAGATGAGTTCATTCCACAGAAAGAGATCTATGCAGGATATGCTGCAATCTCTGAAGCAATGAGAAGGCTTAGAGAACATGACGATTGACGAGAGGAAAATGGCAATTGCCTATGCAGACTTGCTGAACATGCAGGAGCTTGTCCAGCACATACTGCAAATGGACGCGGACGAGCTGTTCAAGCCAGAAACTAGAAAAGCATTTGTCCAGATTGCAGTTCAGCTGGACACTGTAATGGCGGATGTTAGACACTACGTGTCCAGACACACTGACTTCATTGTGAACAAGAAGGAGAAGTATGCGGACGATTTGCAGAATGCAGAAAAGAATGGAAGTGAAAAATGATGACGATTGAGGAAATTAAATTGCTATCGGAAAGGCTCTATGCAGAGGCTTTGAGGTACAACACGATAAGCCAGGTGTACCGTGACTTGATGGATGCTTGCGCAATCATAGACCACTATGTTAAATTGGTGGAATCCAAAAGCCTTGAGAAAGACAACGACTAATAGTTGTTCAGCCCGGATTTGCCCGTTGAACAAGTATTGAAGATTGGACGCGACTTCCAAGACCATGATAGATGGCATGGTGCACATTATGACACGGCAAGGTTGCTTTGCGACACCATAGAGAGACTGAATCAGAAACTAAAGGAAAAGGAGAGCTGAAATGACCTACGAAGAATATCTGAAAGTCTATGACGAGTGGGAGAAGACTGACTCCATCAAGCGCAAAGAAGAGCTTGAAGAGCAGATTTATTACGCTGCGCGTGGACTCATGAAGAGGCTGATTGACCTGTACTCCAAGTGGGGCAAGAAGTATGTCCAGGATGATGACTACCGAGATGACCGCGGCAGCATTTCCCTCAACACAGAGGAGTTGGGATATAGCGGCAAAGAGCGTGTCTGGCTGAGATATTATGACCATTGGAAATATGGCGGCGAATGTGATTTCGGCATTGATGTGCATATGAAGTACCTTGATGAGAAGAACATCCAGGAACTTGAAGACCGGCTGATGGACGAGAGAATTGAACTTCTCAAGAAGAAGATCGATGAGGCAGAATCTGGAATCCGAATCCTTGAGGAGAACAAGCTCAGATATTGCGCGGAGCTTTCTGACAAGAACAAGATGAAGGAAGAGCGGGAGAAGCAGAAGCAGAAGGAGAAAGAGGAGGCAGAGGAACGCGCCTGGCAGGATAGAATCAGAAGGACGAGAGAAGAGACAGCAATGGACAAGCCAGAAGCTGGAGTGAATGCCTAAAGGAGACGGCAAATGACGCTATGTGAATTGATTTCCGAACTTGAGAAATACAAGGACAAAGACCCCTTCTACACAAATGCCCTTCTGAAGGTGTCGGAGAATGATGGCGTGTGGTTTGGCGAGTTCAAGATTGACTCGGTGAGACACAATGAAGAGAAACATTCAATTGAACTTATATGCAAAGGCAAGCGCACAAACTTTATCCATATTCATAGCAAGGAAAGCTGAAATGGGAAAGATAATAGCTATAATAGCCTCAATTGTTTTTATAGTGCCCTTCTTGGTGTGGTGTATCATCACTGCGCCGTCGAGCATTCGCCGTACCATATGATATTTTCTTGTGCGATGGGCGCCTAGTAGTCAGTCCCTGCAGCAGCTGCAGCTAAAGTCCCAGATCCATTGCATTTCACTATGCCATTTATTGCAGACAGTGCGCCATCTCTTATGTCATATGTAGTTGTGCCGGACAGCTAGATCTTGCTTATGATGTTGTTTGACATGTCTATATTCCAAAATTCTTGTTTATCATTGACTATTTACTTTTTAATAACAGTATAAAAAGACCTAGATCTATATATAATATAATAATGTTGAAAGAGAAAACTATGAAGAAGAACGACAAGATCAAGAAGTTCAAGGAAAAGTATGCTGAGCTGAAGTCTCTAGCATCTCAAATGAAGACTGTAGTGAAAAGCTTGAAGAAGAATGCTGCTAAGCTGTCTAGGGATTCAGAAGCCATCAGTGCAAAAGGCGAGCTTCTCTATGATATATCTGATGATGGAGAGATTATTGCATCTTTCAAGAAGCTTCCAGAGCAAATGGAAGACTTGGATAGATGGATCACTATAGAAAACACTTTAAATGAGCTTATAGACTATCTATGATAGACATTGGAAAGGCAATAAGCATAGTTGAGCATGCACGGCAGCGAATCATAGACACCTATGGCTATTATGATTGTGACGCTGATGATGAATATGCACAGCTGAAAGCAGACTTAGACAGCTTGCTAGTTGAATTGAATCTAGAGAACGACAAGCAGAGGAGGCAGTGACATGGCGCCGGGTGGATATACATGGCTAGCAGTGATATTTGGCGTGATGACAGCATTGTCATTATGCTTCATGTTTGCAGGGCTTACAGCAGCAAATGAAATGAAATCTGACAGCATGTTCAAGTGGGCATTGAAAGTGTTTGGCTCATCAACACTGCTGCTGTTCGCTGTGATGCTTGCAGCTATAGTGATGAGATACCGTCAGCCAGATGTCTACAAAGACGACGGAAAGAGACATGTCAAGCAGGATATGCTAGACAATGCTGTGAAGAAGTACTTTGACTGCATGCCAGTTGAAGAGAAGTACAAGATCTTAGCCAACAGGAGAAACGACTGATGAAGAGCAATCTTAAAGCTCTAGACCGCTTGACTGGCAAAGAGAAAGACGTCATTGAGTGGGCGTTCAATCTAGCATATTCAACTATAGCAGGTGACTACCGCATGCCATAGCCAATGTGCTATGCTATAAACTATCTGCAAGATGCTGTGTTTGCTCTAGCTCAAGAGCGGGCCATCTCTATAAAAGATGGCTGCTCTGAAGAGTTCCTTAACTACATCAAAGGGTACAATGACGCTCTAGAAAAGAAGCTGAAGGCTTCAGTTGACGCTCTAGAAGACTCAATTGACGCTCTAGAAGAGAAGCAGGAGAAGCTGAAGGCTTCAATCATTTGAATGAATTCAAGTCTTGAGCTCTTGTGTCGATCTTTGGCGAGTCTATGCAGTTTGCCTTGATCTAGTCATATTGCTCAGCGAAGTCTATGTACATCTTGACTGCTTTCTCTGGAAGCTTGAGGTCTTTAGCTTGAGAGAACAGCTAGTTGAAGTCTATCTTGCCGCCTTTAGCTTTGGAGAACAATGGATCCCATATTGAAGCTATCCTGTCTCTGAAGTTCTTCGCCTCTTCTCCATTCAAAATGCTCTTCACATAGTCTTTGCTTGGATGCTTCAGCTAGTCAGAGAGGTTCAGCACTCTCCATACCAAGTCTTTGCCGTAGAACCGCATCGAATATCTCTTCTTCTTGTCGCCATCTAGCAGATAGTCAAACCGGGCGATGGCGCCTTTAGAGTTCGCATAAGCAGTCATACTGCGCTCAAATGCAGCTTTCAAGTATTTGCCTTGGCGCTCTATTATGTACATCGCCTTGACGAGAAGCTCGCCGAGGAGGCCGCCAGTGAATATGCCCACTGCCAAGCCGCCAAGGCTTAGCATAGGAGCTATTGCAAGCTTAGTGCATTTCTCAATGCCAGTCTTTGAAGCGTCAGCCAGCTTCTAGCCTACATACTTGACTGCGCCGCCTATGCCGCCGCCTATCTTGCCCATTATGTCTTTGAACCAGCCTTCTTCAAGCATGCGAGCTGCAATTGACTCTACAACCAGGCTGTTCTCAATGGCTGACTCAAAGAGCAGGCGACTGCATGTCTAGTCAAATGCATGCTAAGACTCATACAAGCGCCTATAACCGCATTCATCGACCATCTTCATCTAGAATGACTCATTGATCTAGCCAATGAGCTTCTCAGCGGCTTTCTTGAGCTTGTCGCCTGCCACGCCGTCGTCAACTAGCTTGATCAACGCTGGCCCTGCAGCAGACATCTGCTAGTCATTGACTTTCACTCCAGCTTTAGCTAGAGCTTGCTTTGTGGCCTTCATCTTGTCTTCAAGGCTCTTCGCTGACTGCTAGATCTCCTTGACTATCTCAGACATCAAGTACCCGACATTCTCATCTCTGTGGTTTGAATACCATAGCACATTGATCTTGGCAGTCTTGGGGTCGATGTTTGTGGAAGTCTCATTGTCTTTCTTTGACGAAAGCTCACGCTTCTTCTCGCCTTGCTTCCAGCCATCAAAGCTCTTCAAATGCTCTATGGCCTCCTTCACGCCATCTTCGCCTTCAAGCTTGCTCTCCATCTTCTTGGCGTAGACGTCCACGACTGCGTCTTTGAAGTTGCCCATGAAGAGCTCGTCTAGAAGGTCTCCGGCTTGCCTTGCTGCATAGCTCTTGGCGAACTTCTTGATGGTCTTGAATATCAAGCTCCATGTGCCCTTCTTCTCCTCTGGCAGCTTGTCTACAGCAGCCTTCATTTTTTCA
>Ga0310695_10007625_pt1 | contig 17189 bp, 36 predicted proteins | sample RumenRJG_04DNA_FD_203882 | JGI IMG/M metagenome (GOLD analysis project Ga0310695, IMG submission 203882) | Bovine rumen microbial communities from Lethbridge, Alberta, Canada - RJG_04 (v2) (version 2) | ecosystem: Host-associated > Mammals > Digestive system > Stomach > Rumen | place: Canada...
TTCATGGCATTTGAAATGTCTTTTGTTAACGTTTCACCGTCTTCGGATAAAAACCCTTTCAAGTCTTCTGAATAGATTACGAATACATTGTTCATGTCGGGATAGTCATTTTTCCTGCTTATTTCGCCTTCTGTCGGCTTAAAGCCTTTCAGGTGGACAGTTGTTCAACTGAGGTATAAACAAGCATTTAGAGAGCCGTTTAAACGTGTTTACTTCACGCGGGTATTGTCTGTTATGAATGTAGAGTTCAGTTGAAAAAACGGGAATACGCGAATATTCCCGTTACAGAAGTGTAGAAGAAGGAAACCCGTTTCACGTATGGAGTCGAAAATATGTAGTATATGAAAGTAGTGGAGTTTCGGGTTTCCTTAGACGGTTAATCAGAGTCCCAGTTCTTTCTTGAGGTTTTCTGCAATTCTCAGACCATCCTCATACTGTTCTATCAGTCCGGCAGTATCGACGATTTTCTGGATGTCGAGCGGGTATTCTGATTTCAGTTCTTCGAGTTTCGCCTTAGTATCTTGGACTGATTTCTTTGTACTTAAGATGGCGGCTTGCAAGTCTAGGCTTGCGGATTCTACATAATAGTCCACCTTGTTCTTTTCCTCGTTCTCCTCTGAGAGAATTTCTCTGTTCTTGTAGTTGATTTTCATTGTTTTCATCGTTTTTAAAAGTTTCACGTTTGTCTATCGTAGTGTTATAAGATTCATGTCTGTCTATCGTAGTGGAATCACATACACAGTAATTACGGTCTAAATACAGTACTGAACCGGTTTGACCTACATCAGTTATTGTAAGAGCATCTTTGTAATCTTTGAAAGCTTCTCCTATGGTCATAGGTTGCTCTGAAGCAATTGCGTACAGTGCGAATTTTCTTGCTAATTCATAATCTACAGTTAACTTATCATCATTCATAAAAAATTTAATTAATCTAAAAAAACTTACGTTACGCTTAGTCTGGTAGGGAGTGTGGGACTTGAACCCACAACCTCATGCGTATAAGACATCTGCGCTAACCAATTGCGCCAACTCCCTGAATATGCCTTAATGCGTGTGACTTCTTAAGGACTTTTGAGACTGTCATTACCTTGTTGAAATTCTTGCAAGTGTCACTCCATTGAATAGGCTGTTAACAACCTTCAACTCTGAGATTCTAATTCCAACTTGGTATCTCCCTTTCAGTCTCTACACGTTTATAAAACTCTCGCTATCCACTCTTATTTAATACAGACGCTATCTGCTTTATTTGGGAGCTTCTCCTAGGTCTTAAAGTTCTATTTTCGCTCGGTGCTGTCCTTTTGTCAGATTATACTAAGGGATTCTAACCCTCAAACCGCCTTTACCACAAGCATCATGACCATGCTTTCGACTTTGCATTACTGCTTTCAGATAGCTTACACTTAGGTCAATTTACTATCATTGTACAATCGACTAAAAGGACTTATACCGAATTTGGGTAGATTCTACTATGGGATTTCTCGCCATAGCACACACTTTTTTTCTTTCACGTTGCAAAGGTACGACAATTATTCCGTTCGTGCAAATTTCAGATGTTAAAAAAATCTAAAGAATGCAATCTTCATCTTCCTCGTCATCTTCGTCCTCGTCAGAACCATTTTCGTATTCATCCCAGGAACCGTAGCCAAGGTGTTCTGCTATCATGTCACGTTCGAACCACAGAAAATCATTTATTTCTGTTTCAGTCCAACCTTCTCCTGATTGGTCTGAGACTTCTTCTATTAAATCTTCAACTGAATCACAGTCGCCCTTCTCAATCAGTACGTCCAGTGTATCTTTGCCACCTGACCATGCTTCGAAACTCTCAAGGCTTGTCTCTACGTAATATCTCATATCTGAAATGAATTTACAGGTTAAACATAAACTGATTAGAATAAGTCCTCGTCCTCATCGAAATCTTCGACAAACTTCCTAATCTCATCGATTCTATTTGAATCGAATTCAATTTCTTCTTCGCACCAGTTTTCTTCGATAAACGGAACTTTAGACAGAATTGCGTTGCATCCTTCGATTACCATACATACCATATAGGCTTCAGGTTCACTGAACGGATTATGTGTATTTTCACCGAAGTTCATCTTTTCCCAGTCAAAATACTCACCTGCTTCCCAATTCCATTCACGAAGATAGTCAAGTGCTTTTTCACGGCTATATGTACATGTGCCGTTAGCATTTATACCTTCTGTGATTGTAGTGGGGAAATCACAAGCGTAGAAACTCATATCTTCATAATTGTCGATATTCTCCAAAATGAAATCCTTACAATACTTTACGAAACCTTCCATAGAATTTGTTTTTTGAGTTGTTGTTTTGTTTTTGTTTCACGGTGCAAAGGTACGATGATTTTTTTACCCGTGCAACTTTTTCACGTTAATCGTTCTTAATGAAATGCTAAAGAATGTTAACAGTAGCCCAATGCTTCTTCCTCTGTCATAAAGAAGTGAATACCGGCTGAACATTCATTCCACCTGCATTCGTCAAAGGAGTCTGGGTAGACATATTCTCCTACCTTGTAAACACAAGATACCATATTAGTGTTAGTTACCTCATTAACCGTTTCACCTGATACCATGTCTCTTATCTCAAGCACCTTCGCCTTACTGCAACGGCACTTATTCGAAGTAGAAGAACTACGTTTCGCGTCCTCCGGTATCTCAAGTTTAACTATGAAATACCTATTACGACCATATTCCTCTGTCCAGTATATTTTCTTCCAACCGATGAAACTACCGGTCTCAGGGCAAGTCATAGGTAAATCCGGCATGATAGTATTATTCAAAAAAGCTTTATCAAGATATACATCATGTAAGTCTGCGCCGGTTAAGTCAGAACCGGTTAAATCTGCACAGTATAAATAAGCTTCACGCAAGTCAGCACCACGCAAGTCTGCACCACGTAAATTAGCATAACTTAAACTTGCACCACGTAAACTTATACCTCGTTTCACTGCTTCCTCGACAGTATCTTTGATGGTATTATCCTCTTTGTTTAACTCGAAGATAACATCATATGTTTCCAAATTTTTAATCTGAATTAGCATAACTCGTTTCTGTTTTTGTTTGACACTGCAAAGGTACGATGATATTTTGGAACGTACAAGTTTTCGGTGTTAATCGTTCTTAATGAAATGCTAAAGAATGTTAACTGATTTTCTCAAGTTTTGCTATCATCTGGTTCAGCCTTGTAGTGAAGAAAAGTGCATCTCTTTTATTCAGGGATTCATTGAAAGTTTCTACAAGCCGGTGAAGTACTGATGAGGCTTCGTTTAATGGTATCTTATCTGTTACCACATTCTTCTGTGCTTCTTGCAGTTCTTCGGCACTGTTCTCGATTGCTTCGACAATTGAATCCTTATCAGCAGGATTGATACCGGTAAATGACTTGAGTGCCTTGCCCTTGCTCCATACAATCAATGCACCTTCCTTGTTTATCACGTCAAATGAACCGATTTTCGTATTAACTCTAAATCCAATAACTTCCATTTTTTATTTGTTTTTAATTAATATAAATGCTTTAGCGTACTCATTTGAGTACATATCAGATGGTGTTTTCTCTGATTAGCCTTTGTTTTTCCTCGTCAGTATAGTTGAACAGGTTTATATTATCCACAAGCCATTTCCAATTTTTACCGGTAACGTCAAGTGTACCTGAATTATTCAAATTACCTATACCGAACCAATCTCCTTGTTTTGTTCTTACGAATACTCCTAATTCATCATTTTCGCCTTTTTCAGTTACAATGAATTTATCTGTATTTCTTGCATAAAGCCAATAGCAATCCTTTGATACTTCGCAGTAAGTCTTAAAGAGTTCCGGATATTTCTTCTTGAACTGCATATACCCAAGTACTTCACTGACTTCAATGATATAATGCCTTGAGAATCTTATCTTACCGTCATCAAAGCAATGGTATTTCTTACCTACCTCAGGTACCGGTTCAAGATGTTTCTTCCGTGAATATAGTACGGTTTTATCCGGTAGGGGATATTTGTTTTTCTTCCTATGCCTTGTTTTCATATTAGAAAGTTATGTCTCTTATAACTATATGAGTTGAATTATCGGATAGTCTGAAATTGATATTACAGAGATGTGTTCCGTTACTTCCGCCGGTGAATGTTTCGTATCTGAAGTCAAGTACGAAGAAAAGTTCATAGCCTCCCTCCTCATCTTCTGTAAGATGACCGGAACCTTCAATTTTAACTGATTTGAACAAGCATGGTTGTGTTTGGAAACTGTCACTGTCTATAATCAGTATGGCTTCTCCGTTTCTTAACGTTCTGTCTGTCATATGTATTTTGGTATTGATACCGAAACGCATCAGACAGTTTTCAATATCCGTTCTGATTTCTTCACGTATGTTCTCTGTAAAATCATTTATTTTCATATTCCAACGTTTTTAATCCAGTTATCTTTATCGTCATAAATCGACACTTCCTCAATGATATTTCCGTCCAAGTCACCTTGAGAGATTATATTCCACGCATAGTTCTCTGCATCAGTGATATTTTCTCCCACAATGTCCTTCACCCTCGGTTCTGAAAGATTAAGGACAGTCCACGCTAATCTGTATCTCATGGCTAATTAATATTTATATTTTCCAAGATGATTTTCTCTCAGTCCTTCTTCGTACAAGGCATTATATGCCTGCATAAGTGTGTAGCCATATTGACGAGACTTTCCACTATTGCAATTGCTGCTCATTCTGTCAATGGCAAGGGAATTGTTTGTAACGTAGTGATACGGTTTTCCGTAATAAGTGAACACAATTTTCCAAGCGCCGGAACCGACTTTTCTTATACTGAATATTCTGTTATTTCTCATTCAATTTCTCTGTTAAGCCATTCATTGAAACCTCTGTGGTACATTGATAGGATAATGACAATTGACATTACTACAATACCAATGGAGTTAATCACAAAGGCTTTTATACCAAGTATCAGACAGAAGAATAGCCCTGAAGCTATCCAAAATAATAAAATCGTGTATAATAGCAGTTCTTTATTTGTCATAGATATATTTTTCTAATTTTTCAAGAAATTCAACAAGAGAACACTCTGCTTTGATTTTGAATTTTCCGTTTCCCATAGGGAGTTCCTTTAGATTATCAATAAGAAACTCCTCTACCTTAAAAAGACTAATATTCTTGTCTGTCATGGCATTATCACGTACTGAATATTACACTAATCTCACCTTCCTCAGTAAAGCCGTACAGCGTCTTAGGGGCATCTGTACGATGATACTTGCGGAATGCTTCTCTATAACTCTCAAAATCTTCGCTAACTTCACCAAGGTCAGCAACTAACTGAAATCTTACATACTTCTTCATAACTTAATCTTGTTTTTTTTGTTTGACGGTGCAAAGGTACGATGATTTTTTTATCCGTGCAACTTTTTCACGTTAATCGTTCTTAACGGAATGCTAAAGGATGTTAATCGGTTTCAAACACTATTCTCCATGTAAAATAGGGCAGAGTCTTTGCATATACTGAACGTCCGTCAATCTTTCCTTTTTGCTTAATGAATGACCATTTTTCACTACACAGAATGTCCGATGAGGCTTCTTCCTCTGTTATTGCCTTAGCTTTAACAAATGCATATGTAAACAGATGACGTAGTTTATCTTTATTAATATCTAATCTGGTCTTGTATTCCTTCCCGGTTCTGTTGTCTCTGATAAGATACATAATGGTATTTTATTTTAATTGTTAATAATTCAGTGCTTCTTCTTCACTCATAAAGAAGTGTATGCCATTACTACACTCATGCCATCTACACTCGTCAAAGGAATCAGGGTAAACATACTCTCCTACTTTGTAAATGCACGTATGCATATTTTTATTTGTTACCTTGACAATTGTTTTGTCTGTCCTTATGTTTCTTATCTCAAGTACCTTAGCTTTCGAGCAACGGCACTTATTTGAAAAACCCGAACTTCTCTTAGCATCCTCCGGTATCTCAAGTTTTACAATAAAATCATCGGCAAAATATTCCCTCGTCCATAAAATCTTTTTATAGCCTATAAAACTACCGGTCTCAGGACAATGCATGGGAAAATCGATTTTAGTGGTGTCATCAAAATCAGCACTATAAATACGAATCTTTTCTAAATTTGCACCACGCAAGTCTGTACCGGTAAGATTTGCATCATCTAAAATGGCTTCACGCAAGTCAGCACCACGTAAGTCCGCATCACGTAAATCTGAATAATATAAATCAGCAAAACGTAAACTGACACCTTGCCTTACCGCTTCCTCGACAGTATCTTTGATGCTATTATACTCCTTGTCCAACTCGAAGATAACCTCATCTGTTTTCCAATTTAAAATCTTTATCAGCATAACTATTTTCTGTTTCTGTTTGACACTGCAAAGGTACGACAATAATTTCATTCGTACAACTTTCTGACGTTAATCGTTCTTAATGAAGTGCTAAAGAATGTTAACCGTACTCATTTGAGTACATACTAATAAAAAAAACACCATGCTATACAGATAACATGGTGTAGTTTTTAATTCAATCAGATTTTCCAATAGTTTGATAAATCATCCTTGTATGCCGCTTCAATACCTTCGCTTGTATGGAAAATGAGTTTGTCGTAATAGTTTGTGTATTGTCCGACAGATGAGTTTTTGTACCACTCGAAGATATCACCTTCACACTGGTTGATGGAATAGGGGTTGCCGTTGAATACCACATATGAATTAATGTGTTTAATCAGTTCAATGGCACTTCTAAGGAATTCAGGCTTGATATCCTTTTCGGTAAGTTCAACATTATCACCTACTTCGGCTTCAATGTCATTTCCCCATATAACCAGTTCACCTTTGTCGGTACGGCTTAATGAACTGATATCAAAAGTTGTCATACTGTCTATAATGAATGTGGCGTCACCATAGTTAGGACATTCGAAACGAAGATTAGGTTCAAGGGAAAGGAGTTCCATGAGTTGTTTGTATTCCTTGCTTCTGTGAAGTCTCTCAATGCTGATAAGGTCACGGAGTCTGATAATCTCATCATAATTCAGAATTTCCGTTATCTCCACGAAATCAGATAGGAAGTTTTTCTTACGTACACACACTTCAAGTTTTCCGTTCTGTCTGAAGTTTATCTGACATACGTCTGTATCTTCCGAAACAAACATGGACTTAGTCCAGTAGGTTCTTAGACCAGTGTTCTCGGTAATCATTGAAGCGATGTCTCTGATAGCATCACTCAATTCCTTTTCCCTTATGGCATCTATCACCTTAGTCAGTTCAGAATAGGCAAAGTCATAATACATATACTCCCTATAGTCATCCACGTAGAATGTAACATCGTTATTACGAAGTGTCATGGAAGTAATGTTTACAACCTCATTTTCCCGGCCTGCCATCTTAATAGGGGAATCGAACTCGTAAAGATAATCATAGTACTTCTCTTTCTCACGAAGGAAATTATGGATTACCTCTTCTTCCTTTTGCATAACAATGTTATAGTCACGAATGAATTTTCTTTCTTTTTCCATATCTTATTTGCTTTTATCAGTTATCTAATAGTTCAGGGTTTTCCTCAATGATATTTCCGCAAGCAATCCACAAGGCTCTGCATTCGTTGGTATGTCTGTCTGCATTCTCTATGGGTTCCACATCGTCCCATACTTCTGATAATGACTTAATCAGTAACTCGTCTGAAATCTCGTCAAATTGCTTACGGATAGTAGGTTCTATAATACAATTCTCAACGTCATAAGTACATTCCCCCGAATGATAACACAAGGTTACAATGTCATTCGGTATTTCCAACTCAATCAAGCCACAGCCATCAACATATCCGATACTCGTTTCCATATTATTCTTTTATTTGTTTGACTCTGCAAAGGTACGACAACTTTTCGAAGTATGCAAATTTCAGACGTTAATCGTTCTTAATGAAGTACTAAAGAATGTTAACCGTACTCATTTGAGTACATAGGGGGGGGGGTCAATTAATAGTCTAAGGCTTCTTTCTCTGTCATGAAGAAGTGAATACCACTTGAACATTCATTCCAACGGCATTCGTCAAAAGCATTCGAATAGACATACTCTCCTACTTCATAAACGCACATAAACATATTTTTATTTGTTATACTTTCAATTGTTTCTCCTGACATCATATCCCTTATCTCAAGTACTTTAGCCTTTGAACAACGGCACTTATTCGAAGTGGATGAACTGCGTTTCGCATCCTCAGGTATCTCAAGTTTAACTATGAAACTTCTCTTAAATCCATATTCCGCTGTCCATGAAATCTTTTTATATCCTATGAAACTGCCTTTCTCCGGGCAAGCCATGGGGAAATCCGGTATGATGGTATTATTCAAAATGGCTTTATCAAAGAAACAATTTTTTATATTTGCGCCGGTTAAGTCAGCACCACTAAGGTCAGAACCTTCAAAATATGCACGATATAAATTAGCACCACGCAAGTCCGCATCATGTAAATCCTCATCACATAAACTAGCAAAACTTAAATCTACCCTTTGTCTTACTGCCTCTTCTACAGTGTCCTTGATAGTGTTATTTTCTTTGTCCAACCCGAAGATAACTTCATCGCTTCTCCAATCCCAAATTTTAATTAACATAACTTATTTCAGCTTATTTAGTTTCAATGAAGAAGATGGGATATCTTCCGAATTCTTTATTACAATTGAAATATGAATACTCACTGACAACCTTTTCAAAACTATCCCCATCACTATTATCTCTCGGATAGGGTGTCTGCCATGCATTGTTTATCCTCATGTCACAAGGGTGCATCCATACGCATTCACCATTGTCATAAGCCTTCTTAGCCTTAGTTTTGGTTACTTGCCTAACCTTATGTCCGTTTCCGTTAATATCATACAATAACCACGTAATTCCGCTGTATCTCATAATCTTTTATTTTAATTTATATGTATTGTTGTAATATCCGTACTCATTTGAGTACATAGAGGGATAGAACAGACTCACTTCAAATGTATAAAATTCAATTAGATTTTACTTTTCTGTTAATCCATTCTTTTGCTTCTCTCAAAGTACTGAAATACGTGTTTTTCCCATCCTTAAACACGTTCCATACGAATCCGTCACCACCGCTTGAAAATACACTTCGTGACAGTTTTCCTATTTTATATCCTTTGTACTTAAAATCCATTTTAATTAGTTTTTTTAATTATGTTATTCGATATTGTTTGCTTTTCCCCTTAATGTGTCTGCTTTATAGTACACTGCTTCACCATTAGAGAAAACACCGCCACAGACAAGAGTTTCATCACATATATATTCACAAAGGCTGTCCGCTTCTTCTGAAAATTTAGTAATTAATTTATTAACCCATTTCTCAAAGTTCTTACGTTGGATTTTTGCCATACCTTCATTTTCATTTGAAGCATAGTAAAACCATTCCTCGGATATGGCTTCAATAAAATCCTCTGTAGAATAGTAATCACATAAATAGAACTTTTCTCCGTTTACAGATACACATATATCCCAATCATAGAGCATCCCTGAATAATATCCACCCCTTGCAAATATTTCCTCTATGAACTTAATGGAATTCCACCATCTGTCAGACCATTTCTTACCAAAGACTTCGTAATTATCCTTTTTAAGAAACGAACATCCTTCCATGTTTATGTTATATGAACCCTTTTCGGCTTCAAAACCCTTCTCCTTCGCATCTTCAGCAGCGAATTCCAAGTCCATATCATAGTCAAAGGAATCCTTTATGCATTCAACTTCTTCTTCCCTCTCATCATCATAACGTGTAGTAATGTCGGAAACTACATAATAGTTCAACGCATTAACCTTACTGAAATTAGGGCAACTCATACTTATTTCTCCTTTCTATTATTTTAGTTGTTATTACTTATTGTCCAACTTGTAGGCAGCATATACAATACCGCAAAGAATCAACAAAGTGATTAACGCGCATTTCAGATATAAATTAAACTGAAATACGATAAGACATAACACAATAATCAGTAATGTAATATAAACTTTCTTCAGATACATAAAACGTGAATTTAAGTTGTTTCGAAAATCGGTGCAAAGTTATGCATTATTTTCCATACCACCAAATAATTTCACGTTTTTTATGTATTTTTTCCTACATATGTTAATTTAACTGAATTACATGAAAATAATTCAATTAAAATTTGTATATATCATATAAACACACTACCTTTGCAGAAAATTTGAGAGAATATATATTATACATTGTTTAATTTAATTCAGTCGGATTTATGAGAAATAGGGATTTTATGTCATGTTTCGTTAATGGTCAAAAAGCAGTTAACGGAAATCTGAGAAGTGAAGGTGATACACTATTCTCCTACTTCACTGCCATCGGTCAGAAAATCAATGGCAAGTATGTAGTAAATAGTACTAAGTATTCAGTAAGTACCTCTACACATCAGACCTATCTGAGAAGGGAACTCCAAAAACGTAGTATTAACTTTGTAGAAACTACAAAGTACGTACCAAAGGAAACTAAGGATTTAACTGCCTATATCTAAAAAATACGTAACACCCCTACTGATTATTTAGTCGGTAAGGGTGTTGTTTTTTTAAAAAATAATAAGAAAACATATAAGCATGACGGAGTCAAAACTTTAAGGTTTCACCCTTACCCTCTGTATTTCTACACTGCAAAGTACGGCATTTTTTCCGACATATCCAAACTTTTTTACCACTTTAACATAACTTTAACATTTCATATTCTGTATATATGTATATTTCAAATATTCCATATATTTCGTATATCTATATATTTCATATATACAAATATTTGAATATCTGTATATTTGTATATTTAGATATTTGGTGAAATGTAAATATAGTATTAAAAATGTTAATTTATGTATTTTTGTTTGGTGGTTTCGTAAAAAAGCCATACCTTTGTCACAGATTTAGAAAACAAATGAATTAATAATAACTCTTAATACATTATATATTATGGCAAGTAATACAGAATTCGAGAAAAGTCAGTACATCGTAGTTAACGGAAAGAGAATGCTCCTTAGCGAGTACCGTAAGATGAAAAAGGGTGCAGCACCCAAGAAGAAGCGTACAAGCCGTATCAAGGCTACTGACGTGGTTGGCAGCGGTTACAAGGATATTTCCTTCATTGCCATCGAATCAGATAAACTGATAAAGAATGCCGCTCCGTTCAAGTCTCTGTCTGTTTTCTATAACCATGCCTATCGTTCTTACGGCAAGGTATCAGAAGAGATTATGAAGCCCTACAGACGCGAATACACCCTCTATCAGTCCAAGTACAGAGAGGTCGAAAACCTTATTAAGGTAATGCACGATTGTGCCAAGAATAAGGAAAACGAGGTTTATGACTTCGCCATCAAGTTGTCATGGAAGTTGGATGATATGAAAGAGTCACTTAACAACCTTATCAACAAGGTACGCGACAATCACGAAGTTACAAAGAGACTATTCGGTGGTCAGCCTATCTATGAGGGTAGGAAATTAGGCGGCAAGACCGAAAGAGAGTTAGGATTCAAGCAGCAGTTGTTCTGTCAGTCACCGACAAAGATTTGCAAGACTATGGAAAAATTAGAAGAGTGTGTAAAGACCATTGAGAATTGGGGTAAGGTCGGCAGAGACCCCATGGAGTACAAGGCATTCTAAGAAGTTAAGAGAATACTACCACTGAATCAGTAAGTTCGGTGGTAGTACATTCAGAGTTCATTAAAAATAAATTAAATACTAAAAAATTCGTTATTATGGAAAAGAAAGAGATTTTAGAGAAGGAGCATGACATTAAGGTGGAGATTTTAAGGGAAATACGCAAAGTTCTTCCCAATGGTGTTCATGAGTTCAAGAATAAGTTTTATATCCACTATGTTGAGGGTGAGGTTGCTACTACCGAAGTATGCAAAGCAGTTGAGGTTTGTGCGGAAGAAGGGCAGATGGTAAAAATACATACAATTCTCGGTAGAGACACAGATATTACAGATGGTGAAGCTGTCCTTTGTTATGATATCACTTCGCTTGCTGATATTTTAGACAACCTCAAAAAGGAATTTTCTTCTTATAAGGATTTTGTTTTGGAGTGTCTGAATACACTTAGCAAAAACGAGCTATTTGTTACTTTGCTTAGGTTTGGTGTTATCAAATTACGTGCCGAAAACTATGCCTATGAGGAATCTTCAAATTACACGAAAAGGAAGTTTTGCCGTTCGATTGAAGAAGCCATAAAATTTGTGGAAAACAATAACGGTCATACATGTATTTATGCGGACGGCTTTGGATGTGTAAGTATATTCGACCTACCATGATATTAGCATTCTATAAAATGATAAACTCAAGGGGCTATGATAACCATACCTTTGAGTTTATCTCTGAAGAGCCGCAGACCATACAGAAAATGTTATCTGAACTCAATGATGGTGAAGTAAGGCTGTATGATATGGCAGACAAATTTGATATTATTTCATTTGAAAATGATTTCAATAACGGAACACTCGATAACTATTGGTGCGTAACAATTAAATACTAAAAAATTAGTTCTCCCCTATCTTCTAAGAAAATAGTCGGTAGGGGAAGTTTATTTTTAAAAAGATAAGAAGATAGTATATATGCGTGACGGAGTCAAAACTTTAAGGTTTCACCCTTACCATCTTACCTTGTTTGGTACTGCAAAGTACGGCATTTTTTTCCATATAACCAAGCATTTTCCGATATTTAACATGAATTTAACCCAATTAGGATAGAAAAGTTAATTAATGTTTAACACATGAAAATAATTGTGTTTTTGTTTGGTGGTTACATAAAAAAGTCATACCTTTGCAGCAGAAAACGATTAAAAACTAATTGATATGTATTATATTGTAACTTATAAGGTTATCACGATTGACCCAAAGGGAAACGAGACAAAGGACAAATTTATCTTGGGTATATTCGATTCATTTGAGAAGGGCAGAGACTATCTGCGGAAGTACTACGAGAATACGGACAAAAACATAACGTATGATAGGGAAGAAATACAGACAAGAGAAGTAAAGAACGGAAATTCCGATTGCTGCGTTTATAAAAGGATGACTGAAATGGGCACAACCATGATAGGGAAAATGAAGATTGTACCCTTTGAAGTAAATGCACTTTCAGACCCTATTAAGGACATAAACGAGATTTTGTGTTAAAAAATGTCTAAAGATTTGCATATATCAGAAAAAAGTCATACCTTTGCAGCAGAAAACGATTAAAAACTAATTGATATGGATAAAGTATTAAAATTACATTTAGGTTATGCTTTTGAAGATTTCATAGAAACCTTTGAACATGGCGACTATACATACTATGACATTTTATCCATGTCTAATGATGAGGAAACAAAGGAAAAAAATGAAGAAGTTATAAGGGAGTTTTTTGCTTATGCATATAGCGAATTTTTTAAGAAAGTAGCAGAAGATTTCATGCCTAATGTTTCTAATTCTTTTTGGAACGTGGAAGTAAATATTTACTAATTAATTCGGATTTTCTATGGATATAGTTGTTATTTCTTCAGTAAGCATTTTAATCTTAGTTACATTGGCGGTAATGGGTCAGAGTAATAGGAATATTTATCTGAATAAGGGTTGGGTTAACAAAACAAATTCTAAAACATCTATACCGACTTTTGAGATATATTCAGTTAGAATAACATACGGATGTAATAATGAAAAAGTAGCTGAATATAAGGCGAAATGTTGGTTTAAAACAAAAAATGACCTTGATTATAATGAAGTGATTTTTTATGATACCATCGGAAAATATAGTGTAGGTGATTATTTAGTATTAACAAAAACAGAAAATTTTATATGAAAAAGATAGTAATCCACAAAAGTCAGTTCTATGATGATTCATTCGGAACAACTTCACATTCGATAAAGTTCTGTGACAACTTTGAGGATGCAAAGGCAAAAATCCTTAGTGACGTTAAGGAATATTATGAAGGTAACGAAGAAGTTAGTAATTGCGAGACTTTGGACGAACTAAGCCAACTCTTAAGAAAAGACATAAGTTGCATATACAATGACGTGAAAGAATCTTCTCCGATTAATACTTTCGCATTTATGTTTGAAGATAACGGAAAAGGTGCAATGTATGAGATGACATTTGTTGACGATAATACAGAAAATTGGCAGACAATATAAACAGATTAATAATAAAACATGGCAAAAGACGAAAAGCAATATAGTATAAGGTTAAAGAACGGAAAGTATATAGGTTTGGTCAATTTCGGCAAAACCTATATTCCTTGTGAAAATTTCTGCATACTTCGCAATATTTCAGAAGATAACGCTAAAAAAATAGCAAAGGATTGGGACGGACAACTCTTTGAGGTTAAATTTAAACCATGCCTTAAAATCAATAAAGGTGAAGGTTGGGAAATATCTGACTTCTTCACTTGTAATAATGTAGAAGTGGAAAACAGAAAACGCGAACTCAAAAAAGAATATCCGAACGCAAGGTTCAGAAGAACATACGCTAATCAAGAAATACCTATCGACTTAGATTAAAATCTATTTAATATTAAAAAATTAGTAAACCATGAGTACGAGAGCAACTATCCTTATAAGAGAAGGAAAAGACGAAGTAAGACTATATCACCACCATGACGGATATCCAAGCGGTGTGGGCAAGGATTTGAAAAATTATCTCAATAAGAATCCAAACAGATATTGGGATGCCTACGAGATTGCAAATGAACTGATAAAGGGAGACTGCGTAAAGGATGACGAATACGAATTAACTTCTTGTCAGCATGGGGATGAGGAATACGCCTATCTTATTGACTGCAAAGATAAATCCATTACTTGCTACAAGGTAGGTTGGGACGATTTGGATTGGACTGAAGATAAAATTGTGGAAATTCCATAGCAGTTAGATTAAATATTAATTCATTTAACATAATTTAACCGGGATTGTTTGTCAGTCTCGGTTTTTTTATATACCTTTGTACCATGAAACAATGAAGGTAAGGGTAAAACTTTAAAGTATTGTCTCCGACCCATGTATAATATACAATTTTTTAGTAGTTTATTATAATTTAGTAGTAATGTTAAATAAACCTTATACACTGAAAATAATTCTAGAAATACTTGCATGAATTAAAATAAAGTTGTACCTTTGCAGCAGAAATCAGAAAAAAACAGATATATGAGCAAGAAAAAGGAATTTATGTATAATGTACGAGTAAATAACTTTGACGTGGTTACAGACTTCATTGAAGTAGGTAAATTCTATGTATGTATGCGTATGCCGAAGGATTGTTGGACAGCATTTCACATGGCTAAGCAAAAAGGCATTGTCGCATACAGACGTAACGGATATATGTGGATTCAAGCCTATACAGAACACGTTACAAAAATTACCCATCTGTATTCTGTCGAGCCTAAATTCTCTGTAAGTACCTATTTCCCCAAAAAGAATGAGTTATACACAAGTGATAAAAAACAACAGACATTGAATGATTTACTTAACTATTTAGAAACACAGAACCCATGCATATAAAACTTAAATATCAAATAAGGGATTATTTCAGAAGTAACAATTATGTAGTAAGGGAACTTATTTATGATTGTGACCCTAATAAGACTGATAGGGAAAATTTGGACGATGCTTTTGGCAAGGCTTGTGAATTGGGTGCAGAACCTAATAAACAGATAAGGTGGGGTTTTATAGAAGGATAATCCGATAAAGAGGATTTATAGAAGAATAATTCAATAATATAAATAAACCATGAGTGCGGAAGATATTTTAATTACTTTGGGATTCGTTGACGGAGGTTTCACGAATTGGAAGAAATGGAATGACAATGAGTGTGCGGAGTATATCAAGGGCAGATATAATTGCTCTGATGAAGTTTCTAAGAAAGTAGGAGCAGTCATATCGAAATGGACTCCATAACATAAATTAACATTTCACTTAACACTTTTTAACTGGGCAAGTATTGCACAATCCAAAAAATTGTCATACCTTTGCAGAGTCAAAAGATAAGATATTGTTTAACATTATAAATTTTATAGGCTTATGAAAAAGAATTCAGTTGAGACCGCAATCCGTAATGCAGCAGAAAACAAGATTAACGGAAAGTACAACCTACCCCAATTCAAGAAGGAGGGTACACCACACTATGAGGAACGTCAGAAAGCGTTACTCCACAAGAAGGTATGCGAAGAAATTGTAGCCTTTGCAGCCGCTCACAAGGATATTCCATTCTATTTCATTCTCCAAGTCGGTGTATCGAAGGGGGCATTCAAACTCTCGGAGTTCAACAAGGGTTACAAGTCATTCAATGCCGCTAAGGTGGAAGAAGTACACCGCATGGGCATGGAGTACAACAAGTACAACGGACGAGAGGGCAAGAAAATGTCGGACGTTACAATACGTCTCATTATGAGATTCTATGAGAAGGTCAGCACCGATTTTGACACGTTCATGGACGCTCTCTCCAAGTCCCAAGTATTAGGCAAGGAGTGCGGCAAGCGCGGAAGCTATGAAGCCCTGTGTAAGAACCTCAATATCCCCATAAAGGATAAAGAGGACGCACAAGAGACTATCACCCAAGCAGCAGCCTAAAAAACAACAACCCCAAAACCTCTCAACGCATGAGAACAAGAGACCGACCCATAACTTAAAAGTTAGTATATTATAGAGAGTGGGATGAATATAAAGCAGTCTAACTTATTAAAAAAGTCCTATCTATGAAGGCAAGAGACAAGCCATAATTACATAACATATATATTTTATTTAATTTTATAAGAATTAGGAAAAAACGAACTGATAGTGTAGTAACGCTGCGTAAGGCTCTATGGGTTTTCCTCAATATTGGGGTTTAGAATTGAGCCGCAAAGAAGTCCACGACTATGGCAAGAGACCGACCCATTACTTAGATTTTAATATTTATAATTTATTTAGTTTTCAGAAATGGTGGAGTAATATAAACGCTCCCCATTTTTTTGTATATAAAAATTAACATTTCATTTCATATTAATTAACATGAAAAATTTGTCTGTATGGAATATTATTCCGACCTTTGCACTATGAAAAGGTAAGGGTAAAACTTTAAAGTATTGTCTCCGACCCATATATAATAACTAATTTTTTAATAAGTTAATACAATTTAGTAGTAATGTTAAATAAACTTTATAGACTGAAAATAATTTGTTTTTT
>Ga0310695_10007628_pt1 | contig 17184 bp, 5 predicted proteins | sample RumenRJG_04DNA_FD_203882 | JGI IMG/M metagenome (GOLD analysis project Ga0310695, IMG submission 203882) | Bovine rumen microbial communities from Lethbridge, Alberta, Canada - RJG_04 (v2) (version 2) | ecosystem: Host-associated > Mammals > Digestive system > Stomach > Rumen | place: Canada...
GGCGACAACAACGTCCGTGCCGCGTTCAGGGCGTCCTACGACGGGTCGTACTATGTGGGCGTCTGCCAGCCGTCCATGCTCTACGACGACACGCCGGACGAGGACTACAAGATCGGCATCTCCGCCGTGCCGGCGGAGGATTTCGAATCTCCCGACGACAGCGATGACTACGACGACATGGACGATACGTATCTTGGCGCTTCCATTGTCGTGCCGCATCCCGGCACCGCCTCTGGCTCTGTCGTCGAGACGGGAGCCGCGCACGGTCCGCACGTGCTGAGCGCCAGGGACTGGTACGACTGGTTCTGCTTCGCGGGGCGTGGCGGCATCACCTACAGGCTGAAGGCGGCTTGGGCGGGAGAGGCGAGGTCAGACCTCGCGCTTCGCGCCGATCTCTACAAGATGGTGAATGGAGCCGCAAGCACTGTCTCGGCCAGCTTCGGGTCCCTGACGCCCGGGGACGATACGTCCGCGCTCACGTTCACGGCGGACGAAGACGCCATGTACTACGTGCTGGTGTCCGTCGTGGAGCCTATGGGGGACGGCAGCGTCCGTAGCGGTCTTGGCCTCGACTTCCCCGCGTACAACCTTCACGCAGTCGGGTACATCAACGGGCTCGACCTCGGCCTTCTGCATGTTGAGACGCATGGCGCGGACGGGACATGGACGCTCGACGACCAGGTGGTGCCCGGGACGACGCGCATCGGGACGGTGCAGTATGCAAACGGCGCCACGGCGCTTGTCATCGCGAATCACCTCGCGAGGGTCAATTTCCGGCCTGTGGACGGCTATACGACGCCGGACAGCCAGATATTGACGCCGTCTACGGGCGAGGAGTCCGTTTTCGGCCGCTATGTGGACAGCATGGATCCGAAGGACGACTCGTTCGAGCTCAAGGACATTCTCGCCGGCGGGTACACGTGGATTTCCCCTGATGCGGAGGGAGGCAGGGCGACGCGCACCTTGTGGAGCGACGACTTGGTTGACGCCTACGTGTTTGCGGCACAGGAGGGCCGTTCGTACAGCTTCGGGCTGAAGGACATTTCCGAGTCGCTTACGGGTGGATTGGTCGTCGGCGGCGATGCGGCGATGTCGTTCAGCGCGTACAAGGACGGGAAGCTCGTTCCGATCGAGGGGCTTCAGAATGTTCTGTCGGTTGAAAAGCGGGCGTTTGACGCCGGATATGTCGTCATGCAGGTGTGCCATACGTCGGAATCCGGCTTTGAGGTCGATTCCTGCTACGGGCTTACCTACATGTCCGCCAACGTCGGCACCATCTCCTTCGAGTCGTCGTCTGTCGAGGTCGGCAAGGGCGATCCCTATGTTGACGTCGTCCTCAAAAGGAGCGCCTCCGAGGGTGCCGTCAGCGTGAGATGCACCACCGTCGCCGGGACTGCGAAGCCCGGCGAGGACTACTATCCGATTTCCGAGGAGCAGACTGTCTCCTGGGCCGACGGGGACATGGCGGACAAGACGGTGCGCGTGAGGCTCATACCCAGCCTTTACGACGAGTGGACGGAGGACAGGTCCTTCCAGGTGCGCATAGCGACGTTCGCCCAGGATGCGGTCTCCGACGAGGAGTACATCCCGGTAATCGCCGGTTCGGATTCAGCGGTGATTACGATAAAATCCGCGGTAGACAAAAATCCCGGCGTCGTGGAGCTTCTTGACCAGCCCATTCAGGTGACGGCGGGCGATGAGACGTTCCGGCTGCGCCTTCGCCGCACGGGCGGCGATGACGGAAGGATAGCCATTGCGCTCTATACGAAACCCGGTACGGCTTCCGACGGCATCGACTACATGAACCTTACCTACACCGTGGTCGAATGGGCGGACGGCGAGTCTGGCGTCAAGGAAGTTCCTTTCACGACGTACGACAGGAAGGCGGCCGCGGCGAAGGCCGCGACCCTTGGGATGCTGGCCGTGAACGCCGACTACACGAAGGCCGGCTATGGCGACTATCGCGACTGCCTCATCCCTCAGGTCGCGACGGCGCAGACCGAGCTGTCCATTGCGAGCTCCGTCGCGCAGGATACGGTGGCGTTTGTGTCCTCGGCGGTTGCGCAGGGCATTGGCATCTCCACGCCGATAGGCTCCTGGTTCAGCGACGGCACGCTCCGGTCGGGCGAGCTGGAAGAGGGCGGCTCGGCGAGGATCGGCTTCATCGTGGAGGGGCCTGGCTTCCTCAAGGTCGATCCCCAGGTCGAGAACGGCGGCGGCACGGCGAACATGATCTACCTCGTCGGCTCCGGCACCGTTCTGGACTGCACGGATCATTCCGGGCCGATGGTTCTGACCGTACCGGAAGGCCGGCAGACCGTGCTGTTCCAGGTCAACAGCCCCTCCGGCGGAGCCTACGCGACTTTTGCCAATCTGGACAACGGGCTTCCGGTCAAGTGGATGCCGCTTTCGTCTGTCGCCTCCGACGGCCCGCTGTCGGGCGCGGTCGTTCCCGCTTATGGCGTCCCGCTCTCCTGGACGGCGCCGCAGGGCTGGAACAAGGAATCGCTGTGGTACCGTGTCAAGCTCGGCGTGACCGACGCCGCCACGCCGTATCAGGCGACAGAGGAGACGCTTGGCCTTTCTGCGCCCATCACATCGCCAGTCGTGGCCGGGTACATAACCAATGTCGTTTCGAAGCTTTCGATAGGCCGGTCCTCGCGCTTCTATTGGTCTGTCGAGTGCGCCTATTCCGAAGACGACGAGCCTGATTTCGCGAATCTGTCCTGGATCAAGTCCCCGAACGTCTGGAATTTCGCGGTTTCCGGTCCCGGTACGCCGGCGACGCTCGTAAGCGGCGCTGACGCAAAGGGGAATCCGGTCGTCTCCGGTTCGGTTGTCGAGCTCGTGCAGGGCGTTCGCTTCGAAGCCGATCTCGCCGTGGAAGGCTATGTCGGCAACATCTCCGGTTGCGTCGGCGGGACTCTGCCGCCCGGCCTTTCCGCCGCAGGGCTTAAGATATCCGGCGTGCCGACGACGCCTGGCACGTATCGCGCGCTTGTCGAAGCTGGCGTTGGATCGGCGTATGGCACCACGACGGAACTCGAGTTCCACGTGGCCGAGGCGGGCACGGCGCTCGGCGCGTTTGGAGGGGTGCTTTCCGAGGATGGCGACGCCAGTCAGTTCGCCGCGCTCAGGAACCTGCTGCTGACGTTCTCGGCCTCCTCCTCCGGGGAGATCGGCGCGGCCGTCAACTACTATGCCGGACGCCTCAGCTTCGCGACGTCGGCGGGATTCTCCGACTATGACGAGAAGACGGATGTTCTCTCCGTGCAGCTCTCGACGCCTGTCGTATACGATGGCCTCACGTACTCCAACACGGTGGACATTGCGGTCAAGCGCGGTTCGCTCGAGGATGCCTCTCACATGGGCGCAGCCGTCGGCGAGGCGAAGATGTCGCTGTGGCTTCGCGATTCCTCCGGCGTGCCGACCGAGCGCACGTACGTCTGCGGACGTATCGCGCGCAGCAATGCCGACAGCGAGGTCTTCGCCGAGGCGATGGAGGCTTTCGCCGGCTACTACACGATCGCGCTTTCGCCGGTGGGGCCGCTTGCGGTGGAGCCGTCCGGCAACGGGATTGTGACGATGAAGGTGACGGAAAACGGAATAGCCCTGTTCTCCGGGACGTTGGCCGACGGTACGGCGATAAGCATGGCCTCCTACGCAAATCTCGTAGGCGAAGACCTTTACGATCCGGCGTCCTGCGTGCTGGAAGTCCCGCTCTGGTCCTCTTCGTCCGACTATTCGCTCGGCGGCACCCTCAAGTTCGCCATGGGGAACAACGTAGACGCAGGCGCGTATGCCGATGCGTTCGCGGAGATCGAGTGGGCCAAGGACGGCGCGTCCTCGTCCTATGACGGGGCCGGATTCCGCCTTTCGCTGCAGCCTGTTGGCGGATGGTACGACACGGCCGCGAATCTTCAGCGGTATTATCTCGACAGCAGATTCACCGCGGAGACCGAGCCCGTGACCGGCATACCGGACTATCTGCTCTACCCGGGGCTTTCATATGTCGTCGACACGACGCCGCACGACCTTGACGTTCGCTTTGCCGGCAATGCGATGACGTACGATGCGGCGAAGCTCGTGCTTGACGAAAGCGGTCGGCGCGTCGACCTTGGGAATAGCGTCAATCCGTGGAACGCGACGTTCGCGTTCGACCGCGGCAGCGGGCTCGTCACAGGGACGTTCGCCGTGATTTCCGACAACGGCTCCAGCATGCAGAAGTATGCCGCGACGCTCAGTCACAAAGGCGTTCTGCTGATGAATGTCGATCCAAAGTCTCCGTTCGTCGACCTGCTCACGGCGGGATTCTACCTGATGCCGTCGTCCAAGTCTGGCTGGCAGATATCCCGTCCCTTCAACATAAGGGCCGTTTCGGTCGACAACGACTGGAGCGAAGCGGAACTCCACTGACTCGATGACGACATCCCTCAGAGCCGCCGCAGCCGTCTTTGCCGCCGCCGTCGTCCTGTCGGCGGCGGGGGGCGTTGAAGACGCTTATTTCGCGCCCGACGGCCCTACCCTGTTCAAGGCGGTGATGCCTGACGGGTCGTCCTACAGGTTCGAATACGACGTGGCAAGGCCCGGGAGGCTTGTCTCCGGGTTCGGCTGGGACGGGGAGTTCGACGTTGGCGGGCGTGTTTCGCTGCGCTCGCCCGGCGGTGCGTCGGAACTTGTCTTCGACAGAGGCAGGCTGGTCTGCTCGAGGACGGGCGAAAAGACGGAGCGCTTCGCCTACGACGCGCCGCGCAGCGCGCCTACGAACGCTGTGACGCCGCTTGCGATACTGCTGTACGACGAGGAGGCCGTCTCCCGCCAGTACGTATCGGACGAGGAGAGCGTCAAGTGGTCGGGCTCCGGACGTCTTGCCTTCCCGTATGTAAACCCGAACTTCTCGGGGGCTCTCTTTGCCCAGCTCGCGCTGCTCTTCTTTGCGCTGGCGCTTCTCCCTTCCCTCGGCAGGAAGTCCAGAGCCGCGCTTTGGGGGCTCGCCGCAGCCTCCGGCGCGTGCGTGGTATGGTCTGGTTCACGCGGCGCGCTGCTTGGACTTGCCGCCGGCGCACTGGTTGCAACTGCGCCTTTTGTCCGGCGGAAGATCGCCGTCTGGAAAGTCGCGGCCACACTTGGCGCTGCTGCGGCTGTTGCGGCCGTCGTCGTTCTTGCACTCGGGGAGGGGAATCTTCTGCGCGGCTTTTCAGACGGCGGGCTCAACTGGTCGAACGCGCTCCGCGTCGAGATGGCAAAGGCCGCTCCGCGCATGATTGCCGATGCGCCCGGCGGCTGGTCGTCGTTCGGGATAGGCAGGGCGTTCACGTATTGGTACCAGCCCATTGGCATGGTTTTGATGTCTGGGTCGCTTATAAATTCGCATCTGACCTTGCTTGCGGGATTCGGCATTGCAGGCCGCATTTTCTACCTGTTTTCGCTTTTCGTCGTTCTCGCGCTTTCGCTGAGGGCGGCTTTTTGCCGCAGGAATCCCGTCCCCGCGGCGGTGGCTGTCGGATTTTCGGTCATGGCCTGCTTCAATCCGATGTTCGGCGAATGGGGCCTTTGGATTGTTCCCGCGCTGTCGTTGACGCCGCTTTTGGCGGCGTTGCGGGGCATCGGGCGCAGGATGGTCTGTCTGCTGCTGTCTGTCTCGGCGATTGCCTCTGCCGCCGTGCTTGGAGCGCTGATGCTCATAGGCGCGGCGGACGGCACCCGTCCATCCGTGTCGTACGACGGGAAGCGTGTCAGGATAAACGGGAGGAATCCCAGGATATGGGTTGTGGACGATGCCCAGGGCGTACTTGGCGGCGTGCTCGTCGGGCGCGAGATCCGCGACTTCTACATGCGCAACCCGAAAGCTCCTTCGATTGGCTACGTCAGGGATGTGCGCGATGTTCCGAAGTCCGGCGTCAACCGGCTCGTACTGCCCGGGAAATCCGGCAACGACTGGCTTCTCATGCTGTCCGAGGACGAAAAGGCGAGGGAGGGCCTGCCCAAGTCCGTCGTGTTCCTGAATCCGCCTTTTTCGCCTTCCGAGATGCCGCAGGGCGTTCTGGCGCTGTGCCGCCCTAAACTGCTTGTGGGAGAGTTTGCGGCAAGGTACAATCCCGAGTACGCCTCCCCGCCCGGATGGGTCGGCGTGGTGCCGGGAGTCGAGAAGTACATGCCGAACTGGATGCAGTACGCGCTTATGGAGTGAACCATGAACCCCGGGCGTATTCGCGTTCTGTTTCTTCTGGCGACGGATGTTGCTCTGGTGTGGTTGTCGTGGCTTGCCGCATTGTGGGGTTACTGGCTCTCCGGTTTTGGGCACTACCATTACGGCATGGAATCCTATCTGGCGTTCTGGCCGGTCTCGGTCGCGTTCCCATTCGTGAACGGCATGTTCAGGCTGTACCACGGCAGCGCCTTGTATCCCTCCGCCCCGCTCTCTCCCGTCGAAGAGCTTCGCCGTCTTGTCGGCTCGTCGCTCCTTACCCATCTTGGCGTCATTGCGGTCCTCGCCCTGTCGCGGCAGACTACGGAGGACTATTCTCGCGCAGTCATAGTCATTGCGGGGGTTCTTCTTGCGGTCTTCGCCCAGCCCGCGCGCAATTTCGCGAGAGCAGTCATCAGGCGGGCCGGACTGGGGCAGATCCCCGTCGTGCTTGCGGGCGGCGGCCCGGCCGCCGGCCAGATCGCGCATACGCTTGCAAACGACTCATATACCGGGTTCCGCGTGATGCGGATGTTCGGCCCCGGCGAGTTCCGCGAGATCGTGCCGGAGTCCCGTCGGCTCGGGGTGAAGGTGCTCGTCGCCTGCCAGGACGACCGCATGTTCCGCGCGCAGCTTGAAGAATTCACGTCCTGGTTCACATTCATCGAGTACATGCCGACTGCGGCGGCGTTTCCGATCTCCGGCTCCCAGCCGGTGTCGTTCGCCGGCGTCGGCGGCCTTGAGATGGTCAACCAGCGCAGAATGAAGGCCATGCGGCTCGGCAAGTCAATTCTCGACTTCTCGCTTTCCGTCGTAGCGCTTCTGTGTTTCCTTCCGCTTTTCGCCGCAATCCCGATTGTGATAAAGCTCACGAGCAGGGGGCCTGTGTTCTATCGCGCGAACAGGCTCGGCAAGAACGGCCGTCGCATTCGCGTCTGGAAGTTCCGGTCCATGTACAGGGATGCGGACGAGAGGCTTGAGGCCCTGCTTTCCTCCGATCCTGCCCTCAGGGCGGAGTTCGAGAAGAACTTCAAGCTCAGGAATGATCCGCGGGTCACGCCGTTCGGCCGCTTCCTCCGCAAGACGTCGCTCGACGAGATACCTCAGCTTTTCAACGTGTTCTCCGGCGAGATGGCGCTGATCGGCCCCAGGCCGATCGTGGAGCGGGAGATCGCGTACTACGGAAAGGCGTATTCGGTGTTTTCGTCGGTCAAGCCCGGCATCACCGGGCTCTGGCAGGCGAGCGGAAGGAGCGACACGGGCTATGATCACCGTGTGGCGCTCGACTCCTACTACGTCCTGAACTGGTCGCCGTGGCTTGACATCTGGATTCTCTTCCGCACGGTCGGCGCGGTCCTTTTCATGCGGGGGGCCTGCTGACATGACCGAGAACAGGCGCATCGTCCTGAACGTCGCGGCGACCTACGGACGCAGCCTCTTCTCCCTCGTCTGCGCCGTGTTCACGAGCCGCTGGGTGCTCCGTGCGCTCGGGGAGGTGGATTATGGGCTGAACGGCGTGGTCGGCAGCCTTCTTGCCGTCCTTGCCTTCGTCAACTGCGTGATGGCCGGCGGGAACGGGCGATTCTACGCCGTCGCCCTCGGGAAGGCGAGGGCGGCGAAGGACAAGGTCGAGGCGCTGGAGGAGTGCCGCCGCTGGTTCAGCATCGCCGTCATGGTCCATATGGCCATGGCTGCGCTGTTTGCCGCCGTCTGCTGGCCTGTCGGCGAATGGGCCGTGCGGAACTGGCTGACGATTCCGCCCGACAGGGTCTCGGCCTGTGTGGAGGTGTTTCGCCTTTCCTGCTTTGCGTGCGTTGTCGGCATGGTGACGATTCCGTTCTCGGCGATGTACGTCGCCAAGCAGGAAATCGGCGAGGTGACGTTCTTCGCGGTGGCCGTCACCGTGTTTCTCGTCGTGCTGTCGCGGTACATGGTCACGCATCCGGGCGACTGGTTCGTGCCGTTCGCGCGCTGGACCTGCGCATCGGCCTGCATCCCGTGCGTCGTCTATGCCGTCCACGGCTTCGTCAGGTTCCCTGAATGCCGCGCGCGGCTTTCGTACATGGTGGACGGCCGGCGGCTTCGCGAGCTGATGTCCTTTGTGGGGTGGGGTTTCATCGGCCCGCTTGGGATGATGCTGCGCGGACAGGGCGCGGCGATTCTCGTGAACAGGATGTTCGGCCCCGTCGTGAACGCCTCGTGGGCGCTTTCGCGGACGGTCAGCGACAAGTCCAACACGCTCGCCGAGTCAATCAAGGGGGCCATGGTCCCGGCAATCGTGCAGGCCTGCGGCGCTGGAGACGCGGCGCGGATGCACGCGCTCGTGTTCAGGATGTGCAAGTTCGCACTTGCGGCCGCGCTTCTCGTCGCGATTCCGCTTCTCCTCGAGCTGCCGCAGGTGCTGCGCATCTGGCTCGGGGCGCCGCCGCCGTTCATGGTCGGGCTTGCCGCCTGCGCCGTTTTAGAGTATCTGCTGCTGGTCTCCACGTCTGGCTACGACACGGCTGTCTATGCCAAGGGACGGCTTGCGCTCTATCAGTGCATCGTCGGCTCCCTGCTCATCTCAACTCTCCCTGTGATGTGGCTTGTTCATTGGATGGGCGGCGGCGTCCATGCGGTGGCGGCGTCCGCGCTTGCGATGGTCGGGCTGTTTTGCTTCGCCCGGCTTGCCGTCGCCTCCTGTCTTGTCGGGATGCGGGTACGCGACTGGCTGCGCGGCCTGGCGCTTCCGGTCGGCTTCGTCGCGCTTGCGGCGGCTGCAATCGGTGCGCTCCCACGGCTTCTCCTTGCCGACGGATGGCAGAGAGTGACGGTCACGGCGGCCGTGAGCGCCGCGTCTTTCGCCGCCCTGCTCTGGCGGTTCGCCCTTGACGACGCGGAACGCGACATCGTCAGGGCGAAGGTGCTTTCGCGCGTCGGGAGGAGACAATGATCGAGTTTTGCGCGAAGTTCATCGAAATCGAGCGCCGCGAAGGGCTGTTCGGGCGCACGATTGACGGTGTGCGCTACTGGCACCTCATCCGTTACTGGTTCTTCAACGATTTGGTGCTGTCGCATTACATGCGCACGGACGGGATGCATCCTGACGATCTTCTCGGGAAGCCCGCGCAACGTACGGTGGCGGCCAAGGTCGCCTCCGCGTGGGGCCGTTTGCGCGACCTCACCGTCTGTAATCCCCGTGTCGCGCTGCGTTCGCGGCGCGTGCTTTTTGCCATGACGCCGCGCATGGCCGCGATGGAGAATGGCCGCGTGGGAAGCGTAATGCTCGACTTCGTGACACCGCTTCTCCGGCACAGCTACGCCCTCTGGGAGCATGGGCGGCCCTGCGGCTACACACGGCAGCCGCTCGGGCGCAAGGTGTTCCACCTCCCCCAGGTTTTGCGCCGCCGTGCCGCCGTTCTGGCGCCGTCCGGACGCTTTGCGCTTGAGGCGCCGGTGCGCCGCGCCGAGTCGGAGACGCTGGCAGGCATCTTCGCTCGTGAATACGGCTTTTCGTTCGAGTCCGGACGCATCTGGTGGATGATCGACGAGGCACTGCGGTTTCGCGCGATATACGCGTCGCCGATCGAACGGTGGCTGCGCAGACTTGGCGTTCGCGTGCTTGTCCTCTCGGTTCCGGAGCCGTACAACAGCGCCGTCTTGACCGAGGTCGCGCACGGGCTCGGTCTTCCGGTCGTGGAGCTGCAGCACGGGACGGTCTATCCGGAACACATGGTGTATAGTCTTGGGGAACGTGGAAGCGTTTATGCGCCTGACTACTTTCTCGCCTGGGGCGACCACTGGGTCGAGCAGCTGACGAATTATCCGAACGTCAAGGCCGTCAGCGTCGGCTACCCGTTTCTCGACCACTTCGTCCGGTCCTGTCCGCGGCGTTTGCGGCAGCGTGGCGAGCCGCTGCGGGTCCTCTTCATATCGCAGGGCGGCATCGGTGCGGAGTTGTCCTGCATGGCGCTGGAGCTTTCTCGGCGATTGCCGCCGGAGAAGTGCAGGATTGTGTACAAGCTGCACCCAAACGAGTCGATGACGTGGCGGTCTCTCTATCCGCAGCTGGCGGGTTCCCGTGTGGAAGTTGTCGAAAACGGGGAGAGGAACATCTACCAGTGCCTTCAGGATGCCGACGTCACCGTGGGGACCAATTCCACCGCGATTGTCGAGGGGTTCGCCTGGGGTGTCCCCGCGCTTGTGCTGCGCTTCTTCCTCGCGGGCGAGACCATGGGAGAGTACTGCCGCGCCGGCGTTGCGGAGTTTGCCGATTCGGAGGAGGACCTGTACGCGAAGGTCCGCGCGATGGCGGAGGGCGGTGCGCGCGCGGGGGCCGTCCGTTTCGACTCCTCGCGGTTCTGGGTGCCTGACGCGGCGCGGAACATTGCATCGTTCCTCGACGCATTGGCGGAGGGAAAGTCTCTGCCAGACATCGCGCGGGCACCACGTGGAGTCGAGCCCGCATTTGTGGACGAAAGGCACGAGAAGGCCTGACATGCGGTGCTGTAAGAGGTCTTTGTTCTGTTGTCTTTTCGTGGGGTATGTGTTTGGCATTGCGCCCCTCCCGGCAGCTGCCGACGTGCCAGGCGGCTGGGTGACGCGATGCGGCTGTCCGGCGGCGGATACGGACAAGCTTCCGGTCGTGGACATCGCTCCGTTGCCCAATGTGTTCACGAACGGCTCGAACGGCATCCGCCATCTTCGACAGAACGGTGGTGGTGCCTTTGCCCTCCAGCGTGTCCTGCCGCCGTGCGAGAGCCCGCGCGTGCGGGAGCTCGCCCGCGGCCTTGACTACGATTGGCGCAAATGCTATTTTTTTGTGAGGGACAACATCGCCTTCACGTCGGCAGTGGGCTTCATGCGCGGAGCGGAGCGGACACTCGTCGACCGCGAGGGGAGCGATGCCGACCAGGCGCTGCTTCTCCACGAGTTGCTTGCCGAGTGCGGAGTCGCTTCCGACATCATGTACGCCCCTCCGATGCAGGAGAACGAAGCCGAACCGGTGTTCGCGGTTCCTGCGGTCAGTCACGGCGGCCGATTCCCCTACAACGCCGCCTCGTGGCTCGGCCTCCGCGAGAGCATAGGCGGAGCCGCGGTGCTGGGCCAGATGCTTTCCCTTCTCCGAAACGGCGGGCACGGCGCGAGGGCCTTTCTTTCGCCGGATGCCGAAACGGGAGAGACGAATGTTTGGATCGGTGTCGACCATTTCTGGGTGATGGCGAGCTGCGGGGACGGCACGTATGTGCTGGATCCGTCCTTTAAGCCGATGCGTGCGGTCCCAGCCCGTGACGTGTTGGCGGAGTCCGGGTACTCACGGAACGCCCTCATTGCCGTGTCGGGCGGGACCTGCGCCGCCACCTCGTTCACCGGAGCGTCCACCTCTTCCCTGGATTCCTATCTGAACGGCCGGGCCGCCGCGCTTCGGCAGGCGTGGGCCAACACGCAGAACGGCGTTGCGTACTTTGTCGGCGGAAGGCAGATCATTCGGCAGGCGGATGACGCCTTTTTCCATGGAAACTGGTGTAGGGACGCGCTTTTGCTGTCCGAACAGCCGGAGGCGTCGGTCGACGCCCTGCGTACGCGAGTGCGGCTGTCCTTCGGCTCCGTCGAGAATGAGTTCTTCCTTGACGAGTTGGGCTCCCGCCGCCTCTGGCTGTCGTTTGAGGAATCGATCATGTCGAGCCCCCGCGCCGTGCTGCACCTTGGCGACGCTGTCCTCTGGCAGGAGACGCATGGCACTGCGTCTTCCGCGCTTACCTTCGAGATTGCCGTCGCGATGGGGACGAATGCCTACGTGTCTGCGACTTATCCGCTGCGCCGCTCCCCATCCAACGTCTACGTCATTCCGGTCGGCTTCGGGGCGGCGACAGGAGTCGGCATGCGTGCGCTTGCCGCCGAGGAACTTGCCGACGCGCGCGATAGGGGGTGGGGCGACGGCGATCCTCGCCTCCTTGCTCGATCACTCCATGCCCAGGGGCATGAGTGGCTGGCCCAGCGCACGATGATGAACCGTTTCTACAACGGATTCTCCCCTTGTCCCCACGGGGACTTCTACGCGATCGGCATTGCCGGGCAGAACGGCGCCCCGTACGTGGATTTCAAGAACGTCAGCGGGTTCGCCGGCGACATCCCCGAGCCGACGAATGCGCTGGCGCAGGTCGGAAGGGACTTGTTCGGATCGGCGCTTGAGCATGCCGTCCTCGATCAGTTGAACGGAGCCGGCCTGCCGTCCGTCTCGACGATGAAGGTGCTCGAACTGGCCAATGCGGCGAACGTGCCGGTGCATTACGCGGATTCCAATTCGGTCGCGTCTGTTGCAGCCACGTTGTCAGGTTATGACGGATACTTGCTCCAGCTCGCCGGCGCGTATATCGCCCTCGGAGGCTTTTCTGTTCTTCCGCAGAGCGGGGATTTCGGACTGAACTCCTGGCACGGCTCCGCCTTGGTCGGATACATGCGCGACGCCGCGCATTGGGTGGCCGAAATGGCCATATCCGGCGGCTACAGCGGCGGCTACTGCACCGAGAATTCCACTCCCTCGGCGATTTCCTACGAGAATGGAATGATGACGGCCCTGTACGGCGACGGTTCGGTGCGGGGCAGCGTCCAGGCGGATCCCGTCGCCATGCCGTCTGGCGCATTCCTCGCTTCTGCGACGGACCTTGAGCTGAAGGGTGGGCGAACGCTCGCGTGGACACGGCTCTACGACAGCCGGAGCCGTCGCGACGACGGCCCCTTGGGACGTGGCTGGACACACGGCTTCGACGCGACGGTTTCCGAGGGAGCGGACGCGGATGCCGTGTTCGGCGGCGGATCCGTGGCGTCGGCGATTCCGACCGCGCTGGCCGTCGCCGTCGTGCGGGACCTTCTGTCGTACGACGCGAACCTGTCGGCCGGCGAGAAGGCGCGACGCTGGCTTCTCGCGTCCCTTGTCGTGCGCTGGTGGACGCATCGCCATGTCGGCGCGGCCGTCCATGTGCGGCACGGGTCACGCACACTGTCCTTCCAGAGGCTTTGGGACGGGTCATACGCGCCTGCGCCCGGCGTGACGGCGACCTTGATGAAATCCGGTTCGGAATACCGGCTGACCGAGCGCCTCGGACCGACGTACAGGTTTAATTCGTCAGGGAGACTCTGCGAGATTACGGACGGCAACGGAAACGCTACGACGCTCACCTTTTCGGGCGGAAGGCTCTCCCGCGTTGCAAACGGATTCGGCGCTCACCTCGACTTGGCCTGGGCGAATGGTCGCATCGTGGGCGTGTCCGACGGCGCGGGCCGGTCGGTCGCGTATTCATACGACAATGCTGGGCGCATGGTCCAGTTCACGGACTGGCACGGAAAGGATTGGCGTTTCGGCTACGACGCGGAAACTCACGCGATGGTCTCGGAGACCGATCCTCTGCATCATCTTGTCGTCACCAACTACTATAATGCACTCTGCCAGGTTACGAACCAGCTCAACGCCATGGGCGGAGCCACGAGGTTCGGGTATGAAGCCGATACAGCGGCGTGGAGCGACGACCCTCTTGGCGGACGAGTAATGGAGGCCTACGACGCCAAGGGGCGTGTCACGTCACGTACGGATCGTTGTGGGGCGAAGACGATGTTTGCGTACGACGGCAACGGGAACGCGACGCTGAGGCGCGATGCGCTCGGGCTTGAGCGTCGCAGCTGGTACGATGCTCGTTGCAACATGTACGTGTCAGGCGTTGGCACCGCCGGGGTGAATCGGGTGACGTACTATGCGCATGACGACCGCGACCGGCTCGTTGCGGTCACCAACGCGCGGGGGCAGGTGTCGAGAATCTCCTATGACGAGTCGTCGGGCGACCTTCCTTGCCGGATGTGGAAGCGCGACGGCAGAAGCCGACAGAACGTCTGGTCGTCGAACGGGCTACTGACGCATTTCGGGTTCCGTGCGCCGACGGACGACATTGCCGGCTACACGATGTACACATACGGCGCGTATGGGCTTCCGGAAACGCATGCAAACTTCGGCGTAGGGCTTCCGGCGGAAGGCGTATCTGGTTCCGTTACGTACGACGCCAAGCGGCGTCCGCTCGCCGAGACCGACGCCAACGGCAACGTTCGCACTTTCGTCTACGACGACGTAGCCATGAGGACGCTTGTGTACGAGGCGGACGGATCGCATTCCGAACTCGGCTACGACGACTGCGGGTGGCTGTCGTCCGTGCGTGATCCGCTTTCGCGGCAGACGGCCTATGTTCGCACCGCCTCGGGGCAGATCGCGGCGACGGTCTATCCAGACGGGACATTCGCCACGAACATCTACGATGTTGCCGACCGACTGGTGCGCACCGTCGACGAACGCGGTTCGTGGACGGACTACGTACGCGACGCGGAAGGGCGCGTTCTGGCGACGATTACCCCTGCTGGGACGAATTCCGTTGCCTACGATGCCGTCGGTCGCGTCGTTTCGGAGACGGACGCCACTGGTCGCACCCGCACCTTCGGATACAATCTCTTCGGCGAACTGGCGTATGAATGTGATGGATTGTCGAATGTCACGCATCAAGCATACGACAGTCTCGGCCGCCGCGTTTCGTCAACGGATCCGCTGGGACGTGTTCGTGCCTGGGACTATGACTCGACAGATCGAATTGTGGCCATGCACCGCCCGTCCGGCGCAGTGGAGGGATGCGGGTACGACGTACTTGACAATCGCTCTTCCGTGACAAACGCCGAAGGGCATGTCTATCAGATGTCCTACGATGCGCTCGATCGCATGATCGCCGCGACGAACGCCCTCGGCGCATGTGTCTTCGAGGCGAAGTACGACGGCGTCGGGAATATGACGAATCGCGTCGACGGCAACGGCGCGGAGACCGTAAGCGCCTACGACGTCCGCAACCGGCTCGTCCGTCGCACAACTGCCGACGGCATTGACGCCTTCTCGTACGACTTGGCCGGCAACCTCCTTTCGGCGTCCAACTCCGTCGCCGTCGAGACGTTCTCGTACGACCTGCGCGACAGGCTGACTAACGCAGTGACGCGGATCAGCACGAACATTTTCGTGTGCTCCTGGTCTCGCGATGCGGGCGGGCTGGTGACGAACGTCGTGTACACGGACGGCAAGAGCGTCGCTCGCACCTACGATCTCGCAGGGCGGCTTGTGTCCGTCACGGACTGGCTCGGCCACGAGTGGACGTTCGCGTACGACGCGGCGTACCGACCGACGGGCGGAACCTCGCCCAGTGGCACGTCGCATTCCTTCTCATACGACGCGGCGGGGCGGCTCTCCGCATGGTCGGTCACGGGCGTCGCGGGACGGATGATCGAGCGCGACGCCGCAGGGCGGCGCGTCCGCGACACGGTGACGGCGGGTCTGATGCCTGCGGCGACCCTCCTGCGCAACGCCGAGAACACGTTCGACGCGGCAGATCGTCTCGTCTCCGCGAAAGCCGCCTACAATGGCTCGCACAATCCCGTGCAGGAGACGTTCCTCTACGACGGCAACGGCGCGATGACGAACGCGACGAGCGGCGGCGAAACCGTGTTTTCGGCGGCATACGATGCGCAAGGCCGCCTCGCATCGCTGGAAGGTTCGGCCGCCTTCTCCTACGACGCGCTCGGTAATCGCGTCTGCGTCGGCGGGCACATCTTCATCCCCGACCACTCCGACCCGCTGAAGCGTCCGCTCGTCGAGTGCGATGCCGACGGCAACCCCATCCGCTACTACATCTGGGGTCCTGGGCGGCTCCTCGGCTTCATCGACGCAGCCGACACGCTCGCCGTCGCCCACTCCGACGAGCAGGGCAGCGTGATCGCGCTCACGGACGAAAACGGCGAGCTGCTGTTCCGCACGAGCTACAGCCCGCATGGCGAGGACTGGGGTTCGTCCGGCACGAATGTGACGCCCTTCGCCTGGCTTGGCGGCCTCGGCGTGATGCGCATAGGAGGGCCGTTGTCCTCGGCGGACGCTTCGCCATTCGGGCAGCTGTACTTGACGCGCCATCGTCTCTACTCGCCCGTCCTGCGGCGCTTCCTCTCCGCCGACCCGCTCGGTATCGACGGCGGCCTCAACCTCTACGCCTATGCCAACTGCGATCCCCTCGCCTACATCGACCCCCTCGGTCTGTGCGCGATGGGAGGCGATGGCTGGACTCGCATCGCTGGATTCTTCCAAATGATAGGCGGAGGTGTTGAGGCAACTGTTGGCTATGGATTTGCTGGACTCACGGCTGAGACAGGCGTTGGCATTGCGGCAGGCGTAGCCGTCGGGCTGCATGGAACAGATGTCGCCATTGCAGGCTACTACGCCATGGTCAACGGTGTGCCACAGGATACGCTGACATCGCAGGGGCTGCAAGCGGTCGGCGTGCCGCAGGATTGGGCCAACGGGATTGACGCAGGCGTTTCCATGGTTGGCACAATGGGCGTCGGCGCGGCGGCGAGGGGGGCTATTGTTACTGTTGAACAAAATTCACTGGGGATGGGAACTGCACGAAAGGCAGTTGAGGAGACTGGAAAACTTCAATTACGAAGCGCACCGCGATTCTCTGAAGATGCTTCGGCTTTAATAAAGCTCTCGAAGCAAGTGAGGCGAAGCGGGGTGTCGAGAGAAGATGCACAAACATTGTTAGAATGGGCGCGTGAGTACAATGTTCCTGCACATGGTCCAGAGCAACATTTGAACCGAAATTTCAAGGATTGGCATATTCACATAGGTCCAATTGATCATATTATAATAACCCCGTAATGGCTTTGTCCTATGACTACTTATCATATCCATCATGACATATTAGGTATGGCCTATGAAAGCCTTGTGCGGTTTCTTGGTAGGTATGCAACAACTTGTCAACTGATTTCGCATGGTGATCCAATGTCGCAGTCATGCCGCGAAACATTGTTTCGCCTTTCCGAGTTATGCGAGGAGACTGTAGAAGTCTCGGAATGGCGTGGTACGAAATTAGAGTCTGGGGCGACGGCAACGCTCCACAGTTTTCCAATTACGTCCAGGTCATTACAATTTCTCTTGTCAACTGCAGAAT
>Ga0310695_10007631_pt1 | contig 17178 bp, 12 predicted proteins | sample RumenRJG_04DNA_FD_203882 | JGI IMG/M metagenome (GOLD analysis project Ga0310695, IMG submission 203882) | Bovine rumen microbial communities from Lethbridge, Alberta, Canada - RJG_04 (v2) (version 2) | ecosystem: Host-associated > Mammals > Digestive system > Stomach > Rumen | place: Canada...
CTGCGGGCTCAGTGGAGAATTGAACAGTTTCCTGCCGGATCCCCTCCCCCTGCACAACGATCTTTCCGGGGCACACGGACTTATCCGGGTTCTTGAAAAAACAGAATTGCTGACGCCGGCAGAGTATTCGCTTCTCCCGGCCCCGGAGGGCTTCACCATGGCAGTCAGTGCCCAAAAGATTCCTTCAGGCATTGTGATCCGATATTATGATGCCAGTGGCAGAAGTTGATGAAAATATAAAATGCAGCTGCCCTGATCCGGAATACCAGCTACAGGGTCCGGTCAGGCAGCTGCATTTTTCTTTAATATATCTAATATCTATATTACTTTTGGTATTTCTTTTGTCTTTATTACATCTCTTTACTTCTTCTGTTTCAGATTTTTATTCTGTCTCAAATTCTGTTTCAGATTTTATTCTGCTTCAGGTTCTTATCCTGTCTCAAATTCTGTTTCAGATTATATTCTGCTTCAGGTTCTTATCCTGTTTCAAAACCGCTGTCTCCGGTTCCGAAATATTTTTATTCCTCAGCCGGCAGATCCAGTGCGATGCTCAGGTCTCTGAGCTGTACGGGGTCGACTACGTCGGGAGCACCGCTCATGAGATCGGCTGCATCCTTGTTCTTGGGGAAAGCGATGACTTCGCGGATGCTGTCGGCACCGGTCAGAAGCATGACAAAGCGGTCGACACCGTAAGCCAGTCCTGCGTGAGGGGGCACACCGTACTTAAAAGCGGTGAGCAGGAAGCCGAACTTCTCGTCAGCCTCCTCTTTGGTGAGTCCGATGACCTCAAACATCTTCTCCTGGATGTCGCTCTGGTGGATACGGACGCTGCCGCCGCCCAGCTCGACGCCGTTGAGAACGATGTCGTAGGCCTTGGCGTGCACGCTGCCGGGATCGCTGTCGATGCGGTCCCATTCCTCTTCAACCGGCATGGTGAAGGGATGGTGCATGGCCATAAAGCGGTTCTCCTCCTCGGACCACTCAAGAAGCGGGAAGTCGACGACCCAGAGGAAATTGAACTGATTGTGGTCGATGAGACCCAGATCCTCGCCCAGTTTCAGGCGGAGGGCTCCCAGAACGTTCCATACGATACCGTTCTTGTCAGCCGCGAAGAAGAGCAGATCTCCGGGCTCGCCCTTCATACGGGCGATCAGAGCCTGAATCTCCTCCTCGGAGACAAATTTGGCAAAGGAGCATTTGACGGAGCCGTCTTCCTTCATCTGGATATAAGGCAGACCCTTTGCGCCGTTGCCGCGGGCCATCTCTACGATCTTGTCGATCTGCTTGCGGCCCATGCCGCCCTGACCCTTTGCGTTGATTCCGCGTACGCTCCAGCCCTTCTTTGAGGCAGCGTCCGCGAAGACGCCGAAACCGCAGTCTTTGACCAGATCTGTGACTTCCACCAGCTTGAGGCCAAAACGGGTGTCAGGCTTGTCAGAGCCATAGTCGTTCATGGCATCGATCCATTTCATACGGGGGAAGGGAAGCTCGACGTGCAGGCCGATCGCGCGCTCCACCACGTACTGGATCAGACGCTCGTTGACGTCGATGACATCATCGACATCCACAAAGGAAAGCTCCATGTCAGCCTGGGTAAACTCGGGCTGCCGGTCCGCTCTGAGGTCCTCATCGCGGAAGCATCTGGCAATCTGGAAATAGCGGTCGTAGCCGGAGCACATCAGGAGCTGCTTGAAGATCTGGGGAGACTGGGGCAGCGCATAGAATGTGCCGGGCTTCACGCGGCTGGGAACCAGATAGTCGCGCGCGCCTTCGGGCGTGGATTTGCAGAGAATGGGCGTCTCGATCTCGAGGAAGCCCTCTTTGTCCATAAAGGTGCGCATATCCTGCACGATGCGGCTGCGAAGCATGAGCTTGCGCTGCATGTCCGGCCTGCGCAGGTCAAGGCTCCTGTACTGAAGGCGGAGCTCTTCTTTTGTATTGCTGTTCTCTACGATGTGGAAGGGCGGTGTCTCGGACTCGGAGAGAATCCTGGTATCTTTCACGCGCACTTCAATCGTTCCGGTGGGGAGGTTCTTGTTTACTGCCCCGCTGCGCAGGGTAACAGTACCGGTAGCCGCCACGACAAACTCCGCACGCATCTTCTCTGCCTTGTGGAAGTTCTCTTCGCCGCAGTCCGCTTCTTCATAGATCAGCTGGATCAGGCCGGTGCGGTCCCTGAGGTCCACAAAGACGATGCCGCCCTTATTTCTCTGCTTGGCGACCCAGCCCATCACTGTCACTGTCTTTCCGACATATTCTTCTGTCAGTTCAGCGCACCGGCACGTCCGGTGCAGTCCTTTCATCGATTCTGCCATAGCTGTTATCTGTTGTTCCTTTCTGTAAAAAAATACAGTATTGATGTATCAGAGGCGGACGGGTCATTTACCGTGCCGCTCCCTGTTATGTACCTGTTTGTTTCAGAGTTCTCTGCACTGCGGATCTCCGGAAATGGCGGATCTCCGGGAATAAGTCAGTCAGCGCATCCCTCATGACGACTCAACCATTGGACCGGCCCAAAGTCTTACTTAAGGGGATTAATGTAAAGCCCTGCTTAAGGGAATCTGACTAAAGCCTTACTTAAGAGGATTGGTGTAAAATTCCTCAAACTCCTCATAGCCGCGGTCCCTGAGCTGCTGCTTCTGGAATTTTTTGTTCTTTGCCATTCTGGCCAGAAGCACCTGTCTGCCGGCTGCGCGCTCCTCCTGCGCTTTCTTCATGGCATCCTTCATGCGCTCTGCCGGAAGGTTCTTCTCAAGCAGGAAGGCGACCTTCTCAGGGCTTCCGGGAATCCTGAATCCCTGTTCCATGAGGATCAGGATGATGCGCTCGAATCCGATCGAGAATCCACAAGCCGGGACGTCCTTACCGGTGAATCTGCCGACCATACCGTCGTAGCGTCCGCCTCCGCCGCAGCTGATTCCCAGCTCAGGCATGGCAATCTCAAAAATGGTACCGGTATAATAGCCCATGCCGCGCACGATAGTGGGATCGAAAACGATCCGGAAATCGGCCTCTTTGACCCCGTCGACACTCTCGATGACAGTCCGCAGGTCGGGAATCACGGTATCGTCGATCACGCCGGTCAGTTTTTCATCGAGGTAGGCAAGCTGGTCATCCGCCTCTTTGAGTCCCTTGAACAGGCTGATATAGGCATCTGTGCTCTCCTGCGTAAAACCGCTCTCCACCAGTTCCGCGGCGGCGCCGTCCATGCCGATCTTATCCATCTTGTCGAGGATGATAAATACTTCTCCGAAGCGGTCCGCGGGGAAGCCGCAGGCAGCTGCCATGGCTGCCAGGATCCGCCGGTCATTGATCCGGATCTGGAAGCCCTTGAAGCCCAGGCGGCCCAGGGTCGTGGTAGTAGCCAGGATCAGCTCGATCTCAGCGAGGTTGGTCGCCTCGCCGATGATGTCGATATCACACTGCATGAACTGGCGGTAGCGTCCCTTCTGGGGCCGGTCAGCCCGCCAGACATTGCCCATCTGCAGAGCCTTGAAAGGCATGGGAAGATCATTGGCGTGGTTGGCATAGTAGCGGACCAGCGGGACCGTCAGGTCATAGCGGAGACCGCCGTCCACCAGGTCCTCTTCCGACTTGGCTGTGTCAATGCGGAGTTTCTCCCCTCTCTTGAGGATCTTGAAGATCAGCTTTTCGTTGTCGCCGCCCTGCTTGCTGGTCAGGTTGGCTATATTTTCCACACAGGGAGTCTCTATTGAAGAAAATCCGAACTCAGCATAAGTCTTTTTGATCACGGAGATCGCGTAATCGCGGATTTCCATCTCCTCGGGCATAATGTCCTTCATGCCTGTAACAGGCTTTTTAATCAGCGCCATATCAATCCTCTCTTTATGTTGAATGTTTTGATGAATGTAAAAAACAGAACTTTCGTAATCATTCTGTGAAACTGCCGGTTTTCCTTTTCTCTGCTCCTTCATCCGTCAGCAGTTCTGCGGCTTAAATGCATCCTGCTGACAGACAGTTTTTTATTTTAACCTTTTTCACTGAAACTTTCAATACAATATCGGACTCTGCCTTTTTATAAAAATATACGACATCAGCCGTATAATACTGCCCATATAATATGATGTCGGGGTCAAAAGGTGGTAAAAGTAAATCCGTATCGTCAATATACACAAACACCTTGGACACGCTCTCGCTCAATCCTCGCTGGCAGCGGTACTAAGGGCGCTAAAAACCAGCGCCCAAGTACCAGGCACGCAACATCTCCTTCGGAGCTGCGCAATGGTCCTGCGGTCGTTTGTGTATTTTGACGATACTCAGAGCCTTTTCCTGACTTTTGACCTTTACATCATAATATCTCTCAGGCAATATCAAAAGATCTTTCATGTTATATCTATCATGCAGTAGCTCACATGTAATTTCTCCCATACAATATCAAAAGATCTCTCATGCATTATCAAAAAATTTCTCATGTATTATCTATCCTGCAATATCTGTGTCTGATGATTACCCCCTCCGTGTACAAAAAGTACAAAAAGATCTTACCACTTCAGAAACCGGAGTATTACAAAAAGGAGACTTCGTTGAAAACCACATAAATTCTCTCTTTTCGTGCCTGAAAGAAAATTAACTATTATCACTAAATATCCCTCTGTTTTTTACATTGTTTTGTGCACTTTTCATGCAAACAGGTATATAATTGTTACATAGGGCAATCAATGTGGTTTTGCGACAGACATCACTTGCCCGGATCAATAGTCAATCCGGAAGGGGGTTATAATAATGGCATCAAAAGTCTATGAATGCATAGCGAAAATCGCCGACAGCATTATCGCGAACAAGGAATTTCTCACAGAGCTCGACCGCGAGATCGGTGATGCGGACCACGGCATCAACATGGCGAGGGGCTACACAGAAGCGCTCGGACAGCTTCCTCAGGATGCGGATGACATCGGCGCTGTCCTGAAAAAGACCGGTATGGTTCTGATTTCCAAAGTTGGCGGGGCATCCGGTCCTCTCTACGGCACAGCCTATATGAAGGCAGCCAAAGCGACGGCAGGGAAAACAGCCCTGACAGTCGAGGACGGAAAAGAAATTTTCGAAGTGGTCATCGGCGGCATCAAACAGCGCGGAAAGGCCGAGCGGGGTGAAAAGACCATGCTCGATGCCATCATTCCTGCCTATGAGGCCTATTGCGCCGCGGCGGATGCAGGAAAGGGACTTGACGAGTGTCTTGAGGCAATGTGCGAAGCCGCCAAAGAGGGCGTAGAGTACACCAAGACGATCCGCGCCACTAAGGGCCGCGCCAGCTACCTGGGCGACCGCAGTATCGGCCACCAGGATCCCGGGGCCACCTCTTCTCTGCTCACGATGGAGGCCATCCGCGACTTCTGCAAATGATCATCCGTATGCACTGAAGGACTTTCCTGTTTAATTACACGGGCTGCATCAAATAAGATTAATGCCGCTTGTTTTTTCAGGCAGGACAAAAGAACAGGAGGAACATCCATGGTCGGAATCGTAATTGTCTCCCACAGCAGGCTGGCTGCGGAGGGAATACGGGAGCTCGCAGCCCAGATGGCTGGACCTGACACCGCCATCATAGCATGCGGCGGAATGGAGGACGGAAGTATCGGAACAGATGCCATGCGGATTCAGGACGCGATCGTCCGGGCAGACAGCGGCGACGGTGTCTGTGTCATGGTCGACCTGGGAAGCGGCATCATGAGCGCGGAGACAGCCATCGAATTTCTGGAATTTGATGACGATCACGCCGGGATCTGTGTACGGATCGCGGATGCTCCTGTTCTCGAGGGCGCAGTGAGCGCGGCTGTATCGGCATCGGCAGGAGACTCGCTCGAAGAAGTGATCGCCGCGGCTGAGGAAGCCAGAGGGGTGAAAAAGCTGGAGTGAAACCTCCGGTCATCAGGAAAAAACGAATGCACAGAATCATTTCAGTCATTTCGAAATCGTGAACACATGTAATCGTACATAATCAGCTTTGCATTTTCCGAAGTTGTTAACTGTAAATGGTAAAAATGGAGGGTTATCATGAAAAAACTGATCAACAGTGTCGACAATGTAGTTGATGAGATGCTGAACGGAATGACAGCGGCATTTCCGGAGTACATCGAGCGTGTCCCCGGAACAGATGTTGTAGCCCGCACAGGCGCGAAAAAGACCGACAAGGTCGTCCTGATCAGCGGCGGCGGCAGCGGACATGAACCCGCTCATGGCGGCTACGTTGGAAAAGGCATGCTGGATGCTGCGGTGGCAGGCGCTGTCTTTACATCCCCCACTCCCGACCAGGTCTATGAGGCCATTCATGCCACAGAGTGCGGCAAGGGCGCCCTCCTGATCATCAAGAACTATACCGGCGACGTTATGAACTTCGAAATGGCCGCCGACATGGCCGCCGATGAAGATATCGTCGTCGACAAAGTCGTCGTGGCGGATGACGTGGCTGTCGAAAACTCCACCTGGACCACCGGGCGCCGCGGAATTGCCGGCACAGTTTTCGTACACAAGATCGCGGGTGCCTGCGCTGAGACCGGCGCCGACCTGCCTGAAGTCAAGCGCATCGCCGAAAAAGTAATCGCTAATGTCCGCTCCATGGGCATGGCCGTCTCCCCCTGCACGGTCCCCGCTGTCGGAAAACCCGGCTTTGACCTTGCGGATGATGAGGTCGAAATCGGCATCGGCATTCACGGTGAACCCGGAACCCACCGCGAAAAGATTTCTTCCGTAAACAACACCGTCGACCATCTGGTAGGAAAGATTCTGGACGAAGGCATCTACGCCGAAGGCGATGAAGTCGCGGTCATGGTCAACGGCATGGGCGCCACCCCTCTGAGCGAGCTCTTCATCGCCAATCTCCGCGTCAAAGAGATTCTGGATGAGAAGAAGATCAAAATCGCCAAGACAGTCGTGGGCAATTACATGACCTCCCTCGACATGGCAGGCTTCTCTGTCACCCTGCTCAAACTCGATGACGAGCTCAAGGGCTATCTGAATGCCCCTGCAGACACTCCCGCTTACAAAGAAGTGTAATAATAAAAGGGTAGAGGCGGCTACGCCGCCCTCTACTTCGACCGGCCGTGTCCGCCACAGGACGAAAAATACATCTCACGTGCCGTATCATAAATAACTGAGATCAAAAGAGGGTAAAATCCTCTGTAACCATTATTACGTTCAAGATGGAGGTCCGATGGCGTTTCTGGATTTTTTCAAATCAGTAGATATCAACAATGAAGTCAACCGCTGCAGAACCACCAAGGGTTCCGTCCTCCTCGATGTGCGCACGGAAGAAGAGTACCGCAGCGGACACATCAGCGGGAGCCGCAATATTCCCGTCGAAAAAATCGACAACGCGGTCAATCTCCTGCATGACAAATCCGCTCCTCTCTTCGTCTACTGCCAGAGCGTAGCCCGCAGCAGGAAGGCTGTCTCCAAGCTCCGCAAGATGGGCTACACGGAAGTGCACAACATCGGCGGGATCGATTCCTTCCAGGGTCAGCTGCAGAGAGGAAAGCGATAAACTGACTTTCTGAAGCCTGTATTCGATTTTCCTTTTTCACAGGACCGTTTCATAGAAACAGTTTACAACAGGGCATATCACATTTCCCCAATGTGATATGCCCTGTTATTTACGGATATTCTGTTTTAAAATACCGGTTCATTTTTTGAAAATACCGGTTTTTTTCCCGCCTGCTTTTCTATTGAGTCCCTTGAGCACAAGTCCTGCGGCAATCGGGGCAATCCCCTTTCTTTTGGGGACAAGCTCTGCCTTTTTCACTGTCACTTTCCCGTCTTTGTTTTTCTTTGCTTTCACCTGAACCTTAGCTTTGCCTCCGCCTGCCAGCCGGTACAGGATCAGAGCCGGAGGCACTATCTTTGCGGCCGCAGTTACGGCTTTATTGCCCCCCGCGATGCGGTTAACGACCCTCTCCTTTTCCTTTTCTACGATTACTTTGCGAAGAAGATGCAGCGCGACCAGACGGACCGCTCCCTTCTGCAGATTATTCGGCTTTTTTTTAGTCATTGCTCTTCCTCCCGGCAGTTCATGATAGACCGCTGCAAATACTTATTACATTATACCCTTCGGAGTACGGTTTTGCCATCTGGTTAAATCAGTTTTATACAGTGAACCGACTTGGCAAACAATGCTTACCTGCTGATCCTGACGGTCCTGACCGGGCTCCACTCGGACCAGTATACTCCGTTGCCCACAAGCTTATATGCGCGGACCTTCACGTAATAGGTCTTTCCCTTCATCAGGTTTCCGATGCGCTTGGAATTTGCAGTCCTGTCGTTTGAACTGACTATCCCGTTTCCCGACGCAAATGATTTGCTCATGCTGTACTTGATCTGATAGCCGTTTACCCTTGCGATCGTATTCCATTTGGCAGTCATCATGGAGGCGCCACTGTTTGTCACAGAAGAAAGCGCAGGTCTGTTTACTCTGTAAGCAGTGACTGTTTTCGCGAGAGTGCTGTCTCCGGCAGGCCCCTTAGCCACCACCTTGTAAATATACCTTGACATGTTGGTATTGGCTTTTGCATCTGTGTAGGTGACGGTACTTCCGTCGGTGATGGTTTTGATCAGGGTGGCGTTGCGGTAGATCTTATAGCCTGTCGCACCGGCGACCTTTTTCCAGGCCAGCTTAATGCCGGTCACCTGGTTGGCTGCTGTCAGAGACGAAGTTACCGCAGGGACCACTTTGATCGTGACCGTCTTTGAGACGGCATTGTACTGTGCAGTTGCGGCCGATGTCGCCGTGATCTCTACTGTTCCGGTATTCTTTGCGGTCACCATACCTGCAGATGTCACTGAAGCAATGGAAGTGTCGGAGGATTTGAAGGACGTGGCTCCTTTGGCACCTGTAACAGATACTGACGTTGTTTGTCTGACGAAGACAACCTGAGCTGAGGCCTTTGCTGTGATGGACTGGGCTGCCCTGGCTACGTTCACTGTGATCGTCTTTGAGGCAGCATTGTACTGTGCAGTTTCGGCTGCCGTGATCGTGATCTTTGCCGTGCCGCCGCTCTTTGCCGTTACTTTGCCGGCAGAATCCACCGTGGCAACTGCTGTATTGGAGGACTTAAATGTCAGCGAGCCCTTGTTCCCCGAAGCGGTGATCTTTCCGCTGTTCGGGTAGGTCAGGGTCAGGTTGGAGGCTGTGACAGGCTGAGTTCCCTTAACAACTGTCACGGTGATCTCTTTTTCTGTCTTCTTATAATTGGCTGTCTCCGCGGCCGTGACCGTGATCTTTGCGGACCCTATTCCCTGTGCCTTCACTTTTCCGTCGGTATCCACCGTGGCGACCTTTTCATTGACTGATTTATAAGTCAGATCACCCGCGTTCCCGGAAACATTGATCGTTCCGGTTTCCGGGTAGGTCAGGGACAGATCTGAGGTCGTAATAGTCTGTATGGCCTTTTCAATGGTAAATGTTATTTTCTTTTCACCAACGTAACTATCCTTTCCGGTGACTGTCACTGTGGCAGTTCCGGCTTTTTTATTATTGCTGTAGGTAACTTCGTAATCTGTGTCCTTAATCAACTGAATGCCATCAAGAATGACAGTAACCTCCGGCTCCAGACGATCCCCGGTATAGGTATAGGATTGGTCAGGAATCGTTACAGAGGCTCTGCTGATATCATTTATAATTATAAAAGGTATATTATTTGCTTCAGCGTATTCCTGAGCCTTGGACCCTGAATAGCAGGAAATAACCAGGTTTGAACATCCACTAAACGCATTATCACCAATACTGGTGACACTGTCCGGAATAGTGATGCCTGCCAGGTTTCTGCAGAAATAGAACGCATATTCACCTATGCTGGTGACTCCGTCCGGAATAGTGATGCCTGCCAGGTTTCTGCAGAAATAGAACGCATATTCACCTATGCTGGCGACTCTGTCCGGGATCGTGATACTGGTCAGGCTGCTGCAGCTGCGGAACGCAGATTTACCGATACTCGTCACTGTATCAGGAATAGAGTAGACACCCTCCCCCCCGCCGGGATAACAAACAAGAATAGTCTGGTCAGAATTGAATAACACACCATTTTCCGAGCTATAATTCTGATTCCCTTGTTCTACAAATATGTTCTCCAGGCTGGAGCACCCATCAAATACATTTTCTCCTATGCTTATGACATTCTTCGGGATCGTGATGCTCGTCAGGCTGGTGTTGCTGAACGCATAATCACCGATACTGGTGACACTGTCCGGGATATCGATGCTCGTCAAGCTGCTGCAGGAGCCAAACGCCCCTATGCCGATACTGGTGACACTGTCCGGGATATCGATGCTCGTCAGGTTGCTGCAGCCAAAGAAAGAATAAGCAGCGATACTTAAACAGAGTTCTTTTATTATTACTTTTTTTATACTTTCGTTATTAATAAAAGCGCCATATTTCATCTCCCCAAATCCACTAATGGTCAGGGTCCCTTCCTCGTCAAGCGTCCAGGTAAGACCATCTCCGCATGTCCCGCTTTCCACTACGGCCATAGCAGCATCTTCACTGACGGTCTCCTCTTCCCCTGAAGCCACAGTCAGCTCAGATTGTACTTCCTCCTCTGCTACAGCGGCATCAGAGGATTCCCCGCCGGCTTGCTCCGCATCTTCATCTGCATAGACCGCTTCCTGGTCAGACGCGCCAGCCTGCTCATTCTCATCTATAGTCTCAGGATCTGTATCAGCTTCAGAAGCCGGATTTTCATTGACGGAACTCTCTCCTGCCGTCCCATTATCCCAGGCGTCCCGGCCGGTTGCTAATCCTTCTGTCTCAACTGCTTCCACGGAGCCCTGGACATCCTGAGATCCTTCTGCTGCCTCATCTGCTTCCACGGAGTCCTGAACATCCCGAGATTCTTCTGCTGTCTCATCTGCTTCCACGGAGTCCTGTGCGGCATCGATCTGGTCAGTATTTTCTTCAGCAATTTCCGGACTCCCGGTATCACTCCCGATATCTCCGGCGTACGGATTCTCAGCCTCCCAAACAGCGTACAGGGTACAGCTGTCTGCCGGGGCATACTCCTCATCCCCTGCAATGACCAATTCCCCATCCGGTTCCAGGCTCCAGCCGGCAAAAGTCATAGCCTGGTCATTCTGGTCCATCTCTGTAAAAACAGGAGCTGCCGCAACAGTCCCGCCAACAGGGACCTGCTTGCTTATTACTTCCGCCTGTTCAACTACCTCACCAATGGAATCGTCCCATTCATTTTCAAAATACCCGCCGTTGGCATCGAGGGTGACAATATAATATTGTACCGCCGCTTCCTCCCCCTGAAGTGCCGCATCCTCACTAAATCCTTCAGCGGACACTTCTTCTGAAAGCGTTTTCCCCATATCCTCTGCTTCTGTTTCCAGAGTCTGGCCCATATAAGCCGGTATTTCTGACGTCTGGCCGGTATCAGCCGGTATTTCTGACGTCTGGCCGGTATCAGCCGGTATTTCTGACGCCAGAACAGTCCCCGGAACTGCTCCGACAACCAGCAGGCCGGACAGGAACATGGCAGCCAGCCGATTTGTCAGCCCTTTCACCTTTCTCATAGTTTTCCCTCCGCTTTGTACATGTCAGTGTGGCTATAGAAAAAGCGCACACAAACCTGACTGACAGATCTACAGATCCGGCAGATTTGTATGCGCCTGGTATTCTTAGTCAATATGTCGTAACACCATCATAGTGCTCTCTTCCATATGGCTAATGATCATTTGTCAAAATCTAAGACAATTATAAATGCCTGGTCGTTCAGCGTCAATTGACAGGCATTATAATGATAATTCGCTTCAGGTTCGACTACATGTTACATGTACACACCACCTCAAAGGGCGTGTACATGTAACGGTGCTTTCCCTGCAACACTCTTTCGATTTGGTATATTTCGCTGCCAGAGTACTCATGCGATGAAAAGGAGCAGAGATGTCAGAAAGGCCGCCCTTCACCGTCTGCCTCTTTTGTAATATCCCGCCGAAGACTCTTCCACCCTGCCGTCAATCTTCATACGGATCAGGCAGGTGATCACGTCAGAAAGACTGTAATCGTCCGCAGAAAGAAGGCCTTGTTCCTCATAGTGGCGGATCTGCTCGAAAAGCCTTTCTATATGCGTCTCATTCTCATCGGATAAGATGCCCAGGATTCCCTGCTCCAGGGACAGCTTTTCTGCAGAAATATCGTCCTCTCCCGTACATTCTTCAGGAAGTCTTCTTTCTTCCCTGTTTTCCTCATGAATACTGTTTTCTTCATGAAAAATGTCTTCTTCATGAAAAATGTTTTCTTCCGGAAAACTGTTCTCATTACTTCTTTCTGCAGGATTATCAACCTCTTCTGTTCCTCCCGCAGGATTACATTTTTCTCCTGCTCGACCAGCGGAAACGCCATTCTCTCCTGTTTCGCATGCATGATTTCCGGACGCGGAAGATGTCTGTACATTCTTCTTCTGCCCGGTTATTTGTTCCCGCCCCCGGTGACTTTTATTTGCTTCAGAATGCTCACGATCCCCGGTCCCGAAAAAGAATTCCAGAATATCCTCCGGGCATGTCGCGGCACCGGCCCCCTGGCGGATCAGACGGTTGCAGCCGTCGCTCAGGCTGTCGCTGACCCTTCCCGGGAGGGCATAAACTTCCCGGCCCTGCTCCAGTGCCATATCTACTGTGATCAGAGTTCCTGATTTCTTCCTGGCCTCAATGACAAGTACCAGATCCGACAATCCGCTTATGATCCTGTTTCTCTGAGGAAAAAGACGTGCCTCGGGATATGTTCCCGGCGGATACTCCGATATGATCCCGCCCTCCTGCAGCAGCCTGTCATAGAGTTCCCGGTTTTCCTCCGGATAGCAGATATCGACGCCGCATCCCAGTACTGCATAGGACCTGCCTCCGGCGTCCAGTGCTGCTTTCTGGGCGATTCCGTCAATTCCCCTGGCCATCCCGCTGATGATCGTGATCCCGCGAGATGCAAGCCTGCGCGCGAATCGTCTGGCCTGTTCCCTTCCGTACCCGGACGCCAGACGGGCACCGATGATGGCAGCTGCAGGATCTGCCCCGTATTGCAGGGAGGACCCTGATATATCCTGGCCAGAAGCACCTGCCTTCATCAGAGTATTCTCCGCCGCGGGCTTCTCCTGCATGTCAGGGCACAGTGCATTTTGAACATTGTGTGCATTGAGAGCATTGAAATCGGATTTCCGCTGCTTGTTAGTCTTTTCTCCAAACAACGGCACATTTCCCAGAAAGTAAAGGCCGAAAGGAGGATCAGGGATCATGCGGAGTCTGTCCGGGAACCCCTGCTCAAGGAAGCAGCAGAAGAATATGCCTGCCCTGGCAAGGTCCTCTTCGCAGCGTTCAGGCTCCATTTTTCTTGCTTTCAGAATGAGGCGGGCCGCTTTTTCCGCCCTTGCGGGAGTCCGGAAGGCTTCATTGCACAGATATCTCAGCTGTGACTCAGGAGCTGTATAAAGTGTCCGGGCGCCGGCCGTCAAGATTCGGAAAGGATCATCCTCCGCCTCTGTCTCTGCAGAAGATGATGAGCAAGAGCTGTCGTAAGTTTTGTCAGGCAGAGACTCTCTGTCAGGTGACAGATTCTGCTCTGAAAACACAGATTCACCGGACAGGATAGGCCCGCCGGACAAGTCTGTTCTATCGGACAGGATCGACTCGCGGGACAAGTCTGTTCCGTTGAACAGGATCGGCCCGCCGGACAAAAGCAGCCCTTCGGAAAACAGTGTTCTGTCTGCCGCTGCCGAAAGCAGGGCAAAGATACTCTTTCTGCCAAGATATCTGATCTGGTCCAGCCAGCATAAATATTTATGATTATCCAGTTGCTCTCTATGCATAGCACCTCCGGCTTATGGTTCTTTGCGCCGCACCTTAATCTGCTCAGTTTCTTCCCGGCTTTGACCGGTTTATGGATTTCCGGGCAGCAGTTCGGACTGTTCTGCTTCTCCCGGGATTTGTCCGGCTTATCTTTCTCCGGGCAGTGCCTCTGCCTGCCTGTATGTATAAGCCATATACAGATGGTCCTCCCGGATCTCCTCCTGTCCCTCCAGATCCGCGATGGTCCTGGCCACGCGGATGATCCGGTGATAGGCTCTCACGCTCATGCCGCTCCGTTCAAAAAGGTCGCGCAGGCATCCCTGTTCCCTGGTTCCCAGTCTGCAGTATTTTTCCAGATCCGGTGCCCGCATGTCGGAATTGAAATGAAGCCCTGTCCCCCTGAAGCGATGGCTCTGGCGCTGGCAGGCCTCCATGACCCGGGACCGGACCGAGCTGCTGGATTCCTCTTTTCCTGCAGGACCCTGAATGTCCTCGATCCTGGCTCTGGGCACCGTGATGCACAGATCCATCCTGTCCAGCAGGGGACCAGAGATCCTGCCAAAATATCTCCTGATCTCCCAGGGTGTACATCGGCACCTGTTTCTGTCCGGATAGTGTCCGCATGGACAGGGGTTGCAGGCACCCAGCATGATGAAGCGGGAAGGATATCTGTAACTGCCAGACTGGCGGACGATCGTCACCTCGTGGTCCTCGATCGGCTGTCTCAAAAGATCCAGCTGCTCTCTCCCGAATTCCGGGAGTTCGTCCAGAAACAGCACTCCCCTGTGGGCAAGTGAGATCTGTCCCGGCATGGGCACGATCCCGCCGCCCACCAGCGCGGCCCTTGTGATCGAGTGGTGGGGCTGGAGGAATGGGCGGCGCAGCACAAGGGGCTGTCCCTCCCCCAGCATGCCCGCCACACTGTAAACGGCCGAGACCTCCATGCTCTCCTCGAAAGAGAGCGGGGGCATGATCCCCGGCAGGCATTTTGCCAGCATGGATTTTCCGGTGCCGGGCGGTCCGGTCATCAGCATATTGTGAAAACCGGCAGCCGCAATCTCCATGGCCTTTTTTGCAACGGACTGTCCTCTCACATCGGCCAGATCCACCTCAGCCCGAAGCTGGGCCTGCTCCTTAAACAGCGCATCGACATCCACCTTTCCCGGGGGAATCAGCTCGTCCCTGCTGCACGCAGGCGCATTCATATACATGATCAGCTCGTTGAGAGAGCGCACTCCGATCACCCGGATTCCCTCGACCACAGCCCCCTCTTCAAGATTGTCTCTGGGCAGAATACACGTGCTGATCCTCTGCTCCCTGGCCATGTGCACGATCGGGAGCACTCCCCGGACCGGCCTGATCTCCCCATTGAGCCCCAGTTCTCCGGCAACCAGGACGTCCTCGAAATCCTCCTGTCTGAGCATGCCCATGCAGATCAGTTCCCCGACTGCCACCGGCAGGTCGATCACGATCCCCCGCTTAGGGATATCGGCTGGTGCCAGATTCACAGTGATCCTTGATGCCGGCAGAGGAATGCCTGCGTTTTTGAGGGCAACCCGAACTCGTTCCCCCGCCTCCCTCACCTCACCGGTCATGAAACCGACCATATTAAATGCAGGAAGTCCGTTTGAAATATTTGTCTCCACCCGCAGCAGATAGCTGCCCACTCCCCGGACAGCGCCCGTCGTCACTTTGCTGTACATATCACCTTTCTCCGGTCAAAAGTCAAATAAAAGCCGCACATATTTCATATATATGTATTATAACATGTTTTATGTATTTCTAATATTCACTAATTATTCCACCGAATTTGTTTATTGTCAATCCATATTTAAAATATAATCTATGCCGATATTCATTTTTATGTATTATGGGAGTATGCAGTACAATTAAAGCAACGACCGGGTAAACCACCAATACAGATAAGATGACCAGGACGGGCCGGGTCAGATTTTTATTATGACACGGCCCGCCAATTCATAACTCGCACGAAAACTTATATACGTTTTTTCGCACGCAAATTTGTTTATTAGCATTAGCTCTTAAGCCTTCTTCGTTGAGATTTTCAGGCAGGGGCGCTATAATAGGAACAGCCGCAGATTCATTCGGAAATCTATGGTTTATCTATGTTTTCGTATGTTTCTGACTCACATCACAGAGTGATCGCAGCTTTTCATTTTCATAGCCATATCCCGCTTCCATAGCAGGAGGCATGGCGGCCACCATCATGAAAAGGAGGATTTGATTATGGCAAAAAAAGTTTTGTTGTTATGCGGTGATTTCACAGAAGATTATGAGACCATGGTGCCCTTCCAGGCTCTCGGCGTCCTGGGATATCAGGTCGATGCAGTCTGCCCCGACAAGAAGGCAGGAGAAACTGTGGCAACTGCTGTCCACGATTTCCTCGGTGAGCAGACCTATACTGAGCTGCGGGGACACAACTTTGCTCTGACTGCTGATTTTGACGCGGTCAAGACTGAAGATTATGAGGGACTCTTCATCACCGGCGGCCGTGCTCCGGAATATATTCGTCTGAACGCCCGCGTCCTTGAGATTGTGCGTGAGTTCTTCGCGGCCAAAAAGCCCGTCGCCGCAATCTGCCATGGCCCTCAGGTCCTCGCCGCAGCAGGTGTCCTCAAGGGATATAAGGCAACCGCTTACCCCGCTGTCGGTCCGGACGTCACACTTGCCGGCGGCACCTATGTCGAAGTTCCCGTGGACCAGGCTGTAGTCGACGGCAATCTCGTCACCGCCCCCGCATGGCCTGGCGACACTGCGATCGTAAAAGAGTTTGCCAGACTCATGGGCGCAAAGATTGAAATCTGAGAAAATAGGCGCAAAGATTGAAATCTGAGAAAATAGGCGCAAAGATTGAAATCTGAGAAATATAGGCGCAAAGATTGAAAGGCGAAATAATCCAATAAAACTGCCGTGTCCGTGTCCGCCTCAATAGGGAAACACATTTCACGGGCCATGTCATAAAAATAAAATATCCGCAGAACCATGATTGATTTTAAAAGTGGTTCTGCGGATGTTTTATTTGTTTTCCTATTATTTTGGATACAGCTGTCTGCCTGGCGGAATCACAACAGTTCCAGTCCTGACCTCTCAGCCCATACCTCACGGCTGTTGTAGAATACGACCATATATCTTGAGGTGGTACGGTTCATATCAGCTGTGATTCTTTCTCCGCACGGAATGACAAAATTTCTGATCTTGGTGAATCCATTGGATCCTTTGTTATAGCCATACAGACCCAAAGGGGCAATAACCACGGCAGCCACCCAGTGGCCAGAGCTTCCTCCATACAAGCCACCATTGACCTGTTTGAGCTTGTCCTCTTTGATTTTATTATTATCTGACACAGATATCCAATCCTCCTTTTAGAAATAGCTG
>Ga0310695_10007633_pt1 | contig 17173 bp, 11 predicted proteins | sample RumenRJG_04DNA_FD_203882 | JGI IMG/M metagenome (GOLD analysis project Ga0310695, IMG submission 203882) | Bovine rumen microbial communities from Lethbridge, Alberta, Canada - RJG_04 (v2) (version 2) | ecosystem: Host-associated > Mammals > Digestive system > Stomach > Rumen | place: Canada...
GTCCATATCCATGTCCATATCCATGCGGAAGCTCTCTGCCTTGCTCATCTTCTGCGCAGCCTTGACCATTTTGGTCTCAAAGGCGCCGCAGGCGCTGAGGCTCAGAACCATAGCCAAGGCCAAAACAATGACCAGAATCTTCTTCAACTGCTTCATCGAAATCTCCTTTCTTTTTTCAGACTGCCAAAACACATTTCGCCTGTTGTTCGCTTCGTTTCATGTGACGACAACCTTTTTGAAAAGTTCCCGTCGGCTGCTTTGGGCTTATTTTTCCCAGGGCATCACAGTCTCGCCCCAGGGGGATTGCGCCTCATCCGGGATCGTGAAGCTCTCCGCCTCATCAAAGCGGGACAGCTGCACGCTCAGGCGAAGCTCCGTAAGCTCCGTTTTCAGCCCCAGGCTGTCGAAGGCAGACGCCTCGCGCAGCTCCTCCAACTGCCGGCGCGCCATGTTGGCGCCCGTCTCGGTCAGGTCCACGTCGACCCGGCTGATCATGCCGGAGCTGTCATCCACCCAGAGACAGGCAGGCACGTCGCGGATCTCCACGAAGAGGCCCTCCGCCAGGCGCAGGCCCAAGCCATCCCTCAATGTGCTCTCCACCTCAAACATCTCCAGCAGCTCCTGCAGGAATTCCCCCGGGAGCATACCGCGAAAACAGGTGGCCCCCTCCTGCCGGAGGGCGGGATCGTCTGTGATCTCAAAGCTGTCAAGGCCGGTGATCAGAAAACGCAGGGCGTTGACACGGGTCTTCTCCTCCAGGGCGAAGCCCTGCTTTTCCCAGATCGTGCCGCCGTTTGCCAGGCTGTATACGAAGAACACGCTGTCCTTTTTCTCCAGATACAAGCGCTTGCTGCTCTCAAAGCCCGGCACGCGGACTTGCGTATCCATCTTCACCAGCAGCGGATCCACGAACAGCTCTCCGCTTCCCCGGAAGCTGCCGTCCACCGTGATGCCGGGCGCAGGCTCCGCGCCCGCTTCCTGCCCGCTCTCGTCCGGTTCCGCCTGTCGGATATCCAAGCTCAGATCCGCGCTGATCTCATAGTGGAGATTCCGGAGCTTGCTCATCTTTTGGAGGGCCTTGGCCATCTTGGTGTCGAACACGCCGCAGCCGCTCAGCCCCGTCAGCATGGCGGCCGCCAGCAGCAGCGCCAGCAGCTTTTTCCATTGTTTCATGGCGTGCCCCCTCTCGCAGACCTGTTTATGTATTATAACACGGATATGCTTGTATTTCAATTCACCATTAGGATTTCTGTGTCATTCCCGCAAGCAGCGCAAAAGGCAGAGGATCTCTCCCCTGCCTTTTGCGTTCAGGATCAGTCAAGAATCTCAACCGAAACCTTCTTGCCCTTTCTCTGGGCAACGGCCCGCATGAGTATACGGATCTGCTTTACGATCCTGCCCTGCCGGCCGATGACCTTGCCCATATCGCCGTCGGCGACTCGGACCTCAAAAATGATCTCGCCGTCGGCTTTGCGCTCGGTCACAGAGACTTGATCGGGATTATCCACAAGACTCTGTACGATGTAGGTCAATAGTTCTTTCATGCCGGTAGAAACTCCTTATCAGGCCTCGACCTTTTTCAGAAGGCCGCGGACGGTATCGGTGGGCTGTGCGCCGTTGGCGATCCAGTACTGCACACGCTCCATGTTGACCTTCAGCTTCTCGCTGTCAGCCATGGGATCATAGATGCCTACTTCCTCGATGAAACGACCGTCACGGGGGCTGCGGGAATCCGCAACGACGATGCGGTAGTAAGGAGCCTTCTTGGCACCCATTCTGCGAAGTCTGATTTTGACCATTGTATATTCACCTCCAAATGAAATCTCTCTTTTATTACAAACACGCCCTGCGTGATGTAAACAAATCGATCAGAAGCCGAAGCCGCCCAGGCCGGGGAAGCCCCCACCGCCGCCCATGCGGCCCATCTTCTTCTGCAGCTTCTTCATATTCTTGCCGCTGAACTGCTTGACCATCTGCTGCATGGCCTCAAACTGCTTGAGCAGCCGGTTCACTTCCACCACCGAGGTGCCGGAGCCCGCGGCGATGCGCTTTTTGCGGCTGGAATTGAGCAGGGACGGATTGTCCCGCTCCGCCTGGGTCATGGACAGGATGATAGCCTCCTGGTGGGCCATGGACTTCTCGTCCACCTTGGCGCCTTTCAGAGCCTTGGCGTCCATGCCGGGGATCATCCCCGCCAGGTCGCTCAGGTCGCCCATGCCCTTGAGCTGGTTCATCTGATCCATGTAATCGCTGAGGGTGAAGCGGTTGGCCAGCAGCTTTTCTGCCGTCTCCTGGGCCTTCTTCTCGTCGAAGCTCTGCTGGGCCTTTTCGATCAGCGTGAGCACGTCGCCCATGCCCAGGATACGGGAGGCCATACGGTCCGGATGGAAGGGCTCGATCATGTCCAGCTTCTCGCCCACGCCGATGAATTTGATGGGCTTGCCGGTGGCCGCACGGATGGACAGGGCCGCGCCGCCGCGGGCGTCGCCGTCCAGCTTGGTGAGCATCACGCCGGTGACGCCCAGCGCCTCGTCAAAGGCGGTGGCGGCGTTCACCGCGTCCTGGCCGGTCATGGCGTCCACCACCAGCAGGATCTCCGCAGGCTCCACCGCGTCGCGGATGTTCTGCAGCTCCTGCATCAGCGCCTCGTCGATATGGAGGCGGCCGGCGGTGTCCAGGAACACCAGGTCGTTGCCGTGCTTTTTGGCGTGCTCGACAGCCGCCCTGGCGATGTCCACCGGGTCCGTCTGTCCCATCTGAAACACCGGGATGTCCAGCTGCCTGCCCACGGTTTCCAGCTGTTTGATGGCGGCGGGGCGGTAGATGTCGCAGGCCGCCAGCAGCGGCCGCTTGCCCTGCTTGCGCATATAGCCCGCCAGCTTTGCGCCGTTGGTGGTCTTGCCCGCGCCCTGCAGGCCAACCAGCATCACCACGCTGGGCGCCCTGGAGCTGATGTTCAGCTTCTGATTCTCCCCGCCCATGAGGGAGCACAGCTCCTCATTGACGATCTTGATGACCATCTGGGCCGGGTTCAGAGCCTCCAGCACGTCCGTGCCCACGGCCCGCTCGGTGACCCGCTTGGTGAAGTCCTTGACCACCTTGTAGCTGACGTCCGCTTCCAGAAGCGCCATGCGCACCTCGCGCATCGCTTCCTTCACGTCGCCCTCTTTCAGGCGTCCCTTGCCGCTGAGCCGCTTAAAGGCGGCATTCAGTTTATCGGATAAGCTCTCAAATGCCATCTTTCGTCCCTCACAGCCGTTCCAGCAGCTCGCTCAGCTGCCGGGCGGCCTCGTCGGCCAGTTCCCTTGCCTGTCCCGCGCTGAGCTCCCGCAGCGCCCGGATGGGCTTCTGCAGCTTTTCCAGCGCCTCCCTGGTCTCCACAGAGCGCCGGATCAGCCCGGTCTTCTCCTCCATGTCCTTCATGGCCGCCTCGGCGCGGCGGATGTTGTCCCACACGCCCTGGCGGGAGATCCCGCTCTGCTCGGCGATCTCCGAAAGGCTCAGATCCTCATTGTAATGCAGATCGAAGCACTGGCGCTGCTTCTCGGTGAGCAGTTCCCCGTAGAAATCCAGCATCATACTCTGCATCAATCTGCTGTCTTTCACGTGAATTGCCTCCTGTCAAGCTTTTTGCCTTAACGCACTATACACGATTCCCAGCCCGCTGTCAAGCATTTTTTCTTGTCAGACCTCATTTGCATAGAATTTCTTGCGCTGGGAAAAATCTCTGGTGACTATAAGTGACTACACAAAGAATCGGGAGAACGCAAATGGACATGATCAATACCGCTCTTTTTATTTCCGACGAAGGGCTTTATGACTATGCCGCCTCCACCGCCAGGCTGCTGCGCCCCACGCAAATCGCCAGCGGGCACAGCGGCGCAAAGCTCCTGCGCCGCCATCTGGGGGACATCCGCCGGACCCATGAGGCGGTGCGGCGGCGCTACGGATCTCTGCCCAAGCCCCCCGCCGCCTGTGAGTGGCTGCTGGACAACTACTATATGGTGCAGCGGGAGTACGCCGCCACCTGCTCGGCTCTGTCTCAGGCGAAGCGGCTGCGGCTTTGCGACGAGGGGCTGCTGATCCTCTGTCTCTGCAGGTCCCTGGTGGAGTCCGGCCAGGGCCGGGTCACGGAGGAGCGCTGCAAACGTTTTCTGGACGGCTTTCAGTCTGTGACCGTGCTGCGCCGCTCCGAACTGGATCTGTTCCCCGCCGCCCTGCGGGCCGCCGTCATCGCCGAGATCGCGTCTGTCTGCCGCAAGCTGCCCTTTGCCGCCGAGACCGAGACCCACGCCGCCGCCCTGGAGGCCCTGTTCGGTACCCTGCGGCTGTTCTCCGTGCTGGATACGGAGAAGCTTCTGCGCGGCGTGGATGTGACCGGAGCCATTCTTTCCGCCGATCCCAGCGGGGACTATCCTCGCATGGACCGGGAGACTCAGCAGACCTATCTGCGGCAGGTGGAGCGCCTGGCCGCACGGCTGGGCATGGAGGAGCACAGCTATGCCCGGCGCCTGATCAAGACCGCCAAGGTCGAAGCCCGGCATGTGGGCTTTTACCTGTTTGAAGAAAAGAAGCACCGCGGCACCGCGCTCTATATTGCGGCCAATCTGCTGCTCAGTCTGTTTTTCTCGCTGCTGCCCGCTTATGTCTATCACAGCGCCGCAGCGGCTTTTCTGCTTTTGCTGCCGGTGTCGGAGCTAGTGAAGGCTCTGCTGGACTTTCTGCTGCTGCACCTGTTGCCGCCCAGGCGGCTGCCGCGGATGGATATGGAAAAGGGAGTGCCCGCCGAGGGGCGAACCCTCTGCGTGGTCTCCGCCCTGCTGACCGATCCCGAGACCGCCGTCGCCCAGGCCTCTCGTCTGGAGCAGCTGCGCCTTGCCAGCCGCCGGGAGGGGAAAAACCTGTCCTTCGGCCTGCTGGCAGACCTGCCCGCGGCGGGCAGCGCACGCACGGAGGAGGACGCGCCGATCCTGTCCGCCGCCTGCCGGGCTGTCGAGGACCTGAACCGAAAATACGGCGGCGGCTTTTATCTGTTTACCCGGGAGCGCAGCTTTGACGGGGAGCTCTGGTCCGGGCAGGACCGCAAGCGGGGCGCCCTTCTGGAGCTGGCCCGGCTGCTCTGCGGCCGATCCTCGGCGCTGCATTTCACCGGAAACCGCACACAGCTTGTGGGAACGCGCTATATCCTCACCCTGGACAGCGACACCCGGCTCTATCCCGGCGCAGCCGGGGAACTGATCGGAGCCATGCTCCACCCGCTGGCCAAGCCTCACATCGACCCGAAAAAGCGGGTGGTCACCAGGGGCTGCGCCGTGCTGCAGCCCCGTATGGACACGGAGCTTGCCAGCGCCAACTCTACGGATTTCGCCCTGATCTTCGCCGGAGCCGGAGGCAGCGACCCCTACGGGGGACTGTGCAGCGAGCTGTACATGGACGCCTTCGGTTCCTCCGGCTTCGCGGGAAAGGGTATCCTGGACGTCCGCGCCCTGCTCCAGTGCTCTGAGGCCCACATCCCCGCAGGCAGGGTCCTGTCCCACGACGCGCTGGAGGGGGCCTGCCTGCACGGCGGATTTCTTGGTGACGTGTCCTTTTCCGACACTTTTCCCGCAAAGCCCCTGGCCTACTACCGGCGCATGCACCGCTGGGTCCGGGGAGATTGGCAGAACCTGCCCTGGGTGTTCTGCCGGGATTTCTCTCCCATTGACCGCTGGCGGCTGTTCGACAATCTCCGCCGCAGTCTGCTTTCGCCCATGACCCTGCTTGCCATTATGGCTGGTTTTTTCCTGCCGGGCAGCGGTCTGGCGGTGTCCGCCGGGGCGGCGCTGCTGGCCCTGCTGAGCAGGCTGCTGATCAGTCTGGCCGAGGGCGGTCTGCGGCAGCGGCAGAGTATCCGGCTGCGCCGCTATACCCGGCTGCTCACCGGTGTGGGCGGTGCCATCGTGCAGACCTTCATCCGCCTGTGGCTGCTGCCCTACGAAGCCTGGATCTGCCTCTCTGCCATCGTACTGGCGCTGTGGAGGACGCTGATCTCCCACAGACGTCTGCTCCAATGGCAGACCGCCGCCCAGAGCGAACAGGGCGGCGGCGGCTTGCCTGCCCACCTGAAGGCCATGTGGCAGAGCATGCTGCTGGGGCTGCTGCTTTTGCTTTTCTCCCCGGTCATCATCGGCCGCTCGGCGGGACTGCTGTGGCTGCTCGCGCCCCTGACCGCCGCGGCTCTGGCGCTGCCTGCCCACAGGGATACGCCGCTGAACGCCGCGGAACGCAGCTTTCTGTGCGCCGCCGCAGGAGAGAGCCTGCGCTATTATCTGAGCTTCTGCACCCCGGAGGACAACTATCTGCCCCCGGACAATTTCCAGGAGCAGCCGCCGGTGGGGCTGGCCCACCGGACCTCACCCACCAATATCGGCATGGCCCTCTGCTCCTTCATAGCCGCGGTGGATCTGGAGCTGCTGCCCGCCCGGGACGCGCTGACAGCGGTCGCCCGTATGCTGGACAGTCTGGAGCGCATGCCCCGGCACCGGGGCCATTTTTACAATTGGTATGATACCCGGAGCCTCCTGCCCCTCTCCCCGGCCTTCATATCCACCGTGGACAGCGGAAACCTCTATGCTTCGCTGCTCACTGTCCGGCAGGCGCTGGAGGAACTGAATGAGACTGAGCTTGCCCGGCGGACAGAGGAGCTGATGGCGCCAATGGATTTCAGTCCTCTGTATGATCCGGACCGGGCTTTGTTCTATATCTGTTACGACACCGAGGCGGAACACGGCGCCGGCGGCTGGTACGACCTGATGGCCAGCGAGGCCATGCTCACCAGTTATCTGGCCATCGCCAAAGGCGACGTTCCGGAAAAGCATTGGCGTCGGCTCAGCCGTGCCCAACTGCAGAAGGACGGCTACCGGGGGCTCGCCAGTTGGACCGGCACCATGTTCGAGTATTTGATGCCGGCCTTGTTTCTCCCCCTGTACCGGGGCAGCCTGCTCTATGAGAGCAGCCGCTTTTGCCTGTATGTGCAAAAACGCAGGGTCTTTGTCGGCAAGCCCTGGGGCATCTCCGAGAGCGCCTTCTTCGCGCTGGACCCCATGCTCAGCTACCGCTACAAGGCCAACGGCTGCAGCGCCCTGAGTCTGAAGCGGGGGCAGGACGCAGACATGGTGGTCTCCCCCTACAGCAGCTTTCTGGCGCTGGCTGTGGATGCCCACAGTGCGGTACGCAACCTGCGCCTCCTGGAGCGTTTCGGCGCCGTGGGCCGCTTCGGCTACATGGAAGCTCTGGATTTCAGCCCCTCCCGCTGCCGCCGGGACGAGGGAGAAAAAGTCCAATGCTACATGGCGCACCATGTGGGCATGAGCATCCTGGCGGCGGCCAACGCCGTCTGCGGTGGGAGCATACTGCGGCGCTTTTTCTCCTGCGGCGATATGGCCGCCTACGCGCTGCTGCTGCAGGAGCGGCTGCCGGACTCCGGCGCGGTGATCCGCCGGGATCTGCGGCCCGTTCCGGAAAAGCCGGAGCGGCGCTTTTGGGACCGCTGGCAGCTGCGCGGCGGCCCCCAGGATCAGACGGAACGTGCCTGTCTCCTGTCCAATGGTGCGTATAATATTATGTCAACTAATCGCGGCAACTGCTTTGCCCGCTGCGGACAACTGAGCGTCTATGGCTCCCCCCGTGATTTGGAACAGAATGAGGGCCTGCGGCTGAGCCTGGAGACCGGTGAAAAATCCTTTCCCCTGGCCCCGGCCCCGCAGCCGCGGGGTTGGGAACTGTCAGAAGACGCCTGCACCTGGGAAGCAGCTGCGGACGGGACCAACTGCTCTCTGTCTGTCTGTGCCGCGGCCGGCGCACTGGGTGAGCTGCGCTCGATCCGCCTCATTCCGGCAAAGGCCGGGACCTTTTCCCTCCGTCTGGACCTGTCCCCCATCTTGTCGGATTATAATGATTATGTAAACCATCCGGCCTACTGGCGCCTTGGTATCGCCGCCAAGCGGGAGAAGAATGCCCTGCTACTCCGTCGGCTGCGAAGGGGCGAGCACAAGGAGCTGTGGCTGTGCCTGGCCTGCGACCGGGATGTGACTTTCGAGACCGCGCCCGGCGGCGAGACCGGGCTACCTGATCCCCGGATATCCGCGCGGGTAAAACTCAGCCTGTCCGCAGAACAGGCGGAAACCGTCCGCTTTTCCCTCTGTGTGGGCTGGGATGCCAAAACCGCACTGGACGACGCCCGGCGCATTCTGGCATCTCCCCAGCGAGGCAGCCTTGTCAGCGCTGTGGCGACCCATCTGGATCTGCCGCCTTCGGAGATCGGTGAGGCTATGGCCATGCTGCCATCTCTGCTGCGCCCTCTGTATGGCGCTCCGCCCCGCCGTGAGCTCTGGCCCTATGGGATCTCGGGTGACCATCCGCTGATCTGCTGCGAGGCCAAGGCCGCGGAGGCTCTGCCCCTGCTGCGCCGTTTCTGCCTGCTGAAAAGCTGCGGGCTGGAGGCGGATCTGGTCTATCTGACCGACGAGCTGGGTGAATACCGCCAGCCCTTCCACCGGCAGATCGGCGACGCCCTGGCCGTGTTGGGACTGGACGCTCTGCTGGGCAGCAGCGCAGGCGTACACTTTGTACCCCCCTCGGCCGGTGAATCCGTAAAGGGTCTTGCTGCGCTTTGTATCGGGGAACTCCCCCGGGTCAGCAGACCGCTTCGGGTCCCAAATCTCGGCCGGCCGCGGGGCAAAGGCACAGCGCCGGAATACCGCTGGCACGGATCGGAGTTTGAATATTATGTAAACTTATCGCTGCCCTCCCGTGCCTGGCAGCAGATGCTCAGCAACGGTTCTCTGGGCGCTATCGTAAGCGACTGCGGCATGAGCGGCCTGTGGCTGGAAAACGCCCGGGAAATGCGCTTGATCCCAGCGGACACGGACCCCCGCGGCACCCAGGGCGCGGAGCTGCTGTGGCTGGAGGCGGACGGCCAAAACGTCAGTCTTTTTGCCGCCAACGACGGCTTTCCCTGCCGTGTCCATTATGGACCCGGTTATGCCTGCTGGGAAAAGGAGATCGCCGGCCGCCAGATCCGTACCCGTGTTTTCATCCCCATGAATACCAATGTTCGCATCCTGGTGGTGGAGGGTGCCGCGGGGCTGCCTCTCCACTGGTGCCTGCGGCCCCTGCTGGGCGCTGCCGACGCGGCCTCCCTGCGCGTCTCCTTCTCCGGCGGCCTGTTCCGGGCGGAGAATCCGGAGGCCTATCTGCCGGGGACCACACTGCTTGCCGCCGCCAACTGCCCTTCTACCTGCCGGACGGCCTTCACGCCCCCGGCCATGGATCTGCAGCTGACGGCCCGGGAGACCTCCATTCTGGTATGCGGCAGCTGCTCAGAGAGCGAGCTGAAAGAATTATGTAAACTTGATCGGGCCATGGAGGCCTTTGCGGATACCAGACGGTACTGGGCCAGCCTGCTGTGCCGGCTGCAGATCAGCAGCGGCGATGGGGCCATGGACCACTATCTCAACGGCTGGGCCGCCTATCAGTCCGTCGCCTGCCGCCTGTGGGGCCGCAGCAGTCTCTACCAGAGCGGCGGCGCCATAGGCTTTCGCGACCAGCTGCAGGACGCGGTGAATCTGCTCCTACTGGATCCAAGTCTTGCCCGGCGGCAGATCCTGGACTGCTGCCGCCACCAGTACGTGGAGGGCGACGTGATGCACTGGTGGCATCCCCACCCGGAGGGAGACCGGGGTATTCGCAGCCGCTGCAGCGACGATCTGCTGTGGCTGCCCTGGGCGCTGTGTGAATATGTGGACGCCACAGGAGACCTGGCGCTCTGTGAAGAAGAAGTAAGTTATGTAAACTCCATGCTGCTGGCAGACGACGAGTGGGACCGCTATGAGCGCCCGGAGATCTCTGAGGCCAGCGCCTCCGTCCTCTACCACGCAAAGGCGGCGCTGGACCGCTGCATGGATCGGGGTTTCGGTCCCCATGATCTGCCTTATATGGGCAGCGGGGACTGGAACGACGGGCTGGACGCGGCAGGCGGCGAGAGCGTGTGGCTGGCCTGGTTCCTGACCTACTGCGCCGGGCGCTTCGCCTCTCTGCTTGAAAAATTATGTAAACCGAATGCGCAGCGCTACCGCGACTGCGCCGACCGGGCCGCTCAGGCGGCTGAGCGTACGTGGAACGGCCGCTGGTACCGAAGGGCTTACCGGCCGGACGGCAGCCCTCTGGGCGGGGAAGAACGGATCGATCTCCTGCCCCAGGCCTGGGCCGTCTTCTGCGGCGAAGAGGCCGCCCATGCCGATGCCGCGCTGGATGCCGCGCTGGAACGTCTGGTGGATGGAGAGCATGGCCTCATCCGCCTCTTTGGTCCGCCCTTCGGGCAGGATGAGCCCTACCCCGGGTATATCGCCGGTTACGGCGAGGGCTTTCGGGAAAACGGCGGTCAGTACACCCACGGCGCCATTTGGCTGGCCATGGCCTGTCTGCGCCGGGGCCGCAGGGCGGAGGGGCTGCGGCTGCTGCGAATGCTGCTGCCGGAGAACCACGATCCTGCCCGCTATGAGGCGGAGCCCTTCGTGTTGGCGGCAGACGTCTATACCGCACCGGGCTGCGAGGGCATGGCGGGCTGGACCTGGTATACCGGCTCCGCCGGCTGGTATTTCCGGGCCGTCACCCGGGAGTTGTTGGGCCTGGAGCTGCGGAACGGGCGTCTGTATATCCACCCAAGGCTGGAGCACTACAATGCCCGTTGGACCGATCCGCAAGGTACGGAGCATGCGATCGCAGTGGATGGGTCAACCATCACGGTAGACGGGTCTCCCTATGACGGCGGCCCGATACCGCCGGAACACAATATGAAATCTTTGTAAAAAAATGCGCTGCCCGGTATCTCCCGTCTATCATTTTTCAGAGATTTGTGGTATATTGATATGAAAAAGATAACGGAGGTGCTCCATGGAACTGACACGGACAGAGATCATGCCGGGTGTATGGCTGAATCATCTGCGCTCGGACAAATTCAAAACCGCCTGCCTGAGTCTCACCCTGCTGACCCAGCTGAAACGGGAAACAGCCGCTATGAACGCGCTGATCCCCTACGTGCTGCGCCGCGGCACGACCCGTCTGCCCGACATGGAGGCCATCTCCGCCCGCCTGGACGAGCTGTACGGCACGGCCATCGAGCCGGTGGTCCGCCGCATCGGCGAGATCCAGTGCCTGGGCTTTTACGCCAGTCTCCCGGAGGGGGACTTCCTCCCCGGCGGCCAGAATGTACTGACCGACGCCGCCGCCCTGATGGGACAGTTCCTGCTCTCCCCCGCCACTCGCGGCGGGCTGCTGCTGCCCCAGTATGTGGACAGCGAGCGGGAAAAAATGCTGGAAGTGATCCGCAGCCGCATCAACGAGAAGCGCGGCTATTCCGTGCTGCGCTGCATGGAGGAGATGTGCTGCTGCGAGGACTACGCCGCGGGCCGCTTCGGCAGTGAGGCGGAATGCGAGGCCATCCGCTATCAGAAGCTGACCAAGCAATACCGGAGTCTGCTGCAGACCTGCCCGGTAGAGATCTTCTACTGCGGCCGGGCCGGGGAAAAGGAAGTGGTCTCCGCCATGCAGGACGCGCTGATGACCATGCCCCGGGCCGAAATCGACTATGAGATCGGCACCGACGTGCGTATGAACGCCCTGGAGGAGCAGCCCCGCTTTGTGGAAGAGGCCCTGGATGTGACCCAGGGCAAGCTGGTGATCGGCTTCCGCCTGGGTGAGTGCATGGAGGATCCTGATCTGCCGTCGCTGTACGTGTTCAACTGCGTGTTCGGCAGCGGCACCACTTCCAAGCTCTTTATGAACGTGCGGGAAAAGCTGCAGCTGTGCTACTACGCCAGCTCTGTAATGGACACCCACAAGGGCCTGCTGCTGGTGGCCTCCGGCATTGAGTTTGACAAACGGGAAGCCGCCCAGGAGGAGATCTTTGCCCAGCTGGAAGCGATCCGGCGAGGGGAGGTCAGCGATGAGGAACTGCACGCGGCCCGCTCCGGCGTAGCCTCGGATCTGCGCTCGGTGCTGGACAGTCAGGGGGATCTGGAGGGCTTTTATCTGTCCCAGATCCTGGACGGCAGCGACTGCAGCCCCCTGGAGCTGGCGGAGCTGGCAGAGAACGTCACGAAAGAAGATGTGGTGCGCATCGCCAACAGTGTGGAATGCGACTTGATTTACTTCCTGCGGGGCGAAGAGGCCGATGCGGAAGACGAGGAGGATACCGATGGAGAAGCATGAATACCCCCAGCTGGGCGAGACCCTGTATGCCCAGACCCTCCCCAACGGGCTGCGCCTGCGGGTGCTCCCCAAGCCCGGCTTTCGCACCAGTTACGCCGCCTTTGCCACCAATTACGGCGGCGCTCACCGCCGCTTCACCATTGACGGGCAGACTCTGGACACCCCGGCGGGGGTGGCCCATTATCTGGAGCACAAGATGTTCGACCTCCCCAACGGGGACAACGCCCTGAACCTGCTGACGGCCAACGGGGCGGACCCCAACGCCTTCACCTCCAGCGGCATGACCTGCTACTATTTCCAGAGCACCCACAGCTTTGAAGAGAATCTGCGGATGCTGCTGCACTTTGTCTCCACCCCCTATTTCACGGCGGAGACCGTGCAGAAGGAGCAGGGCATCATCGCACAGGAGATCCGCATGGGCGAGGATAATCCGGGCACCGCCCTCTACTACAATCTTTTGCGCCAGCTCTACGCCCACCACCCCATCCGGGACCGGGTGGCCGGCACGGTGGAGAGCATCGCCCAGATCACCCACGAGACGCTGTACGCCTGTCACAAGGTTTTTTACGCCCCCAGCAACATGTGCCTGTGCGTGGAGGGCGACGTGGATCCGGAGCGGATCCTGGCCATCGCCCAGGAGGAGCTGCCCCGGGAGCGCGCCGGGATCCCGAGCGCCGACTTCGGCGAGGCGGAAGAGCTTCTGCCGGTCAGCGCTTACGAAAAAGCGGCCATGCCCGTGTCCGCCCCCCAGTTTCTCATCGGGGCAAAGCTCCGCCCCGCGGCCGCGGGGGAGGCCGCCCTGCGGCAGCGGCTGACGGCGCAGCTGGCCCTGCGCCTGCTCACCGGTTCCTCCTCCCCCCTCTATACCCGGCTTTACGCCGAAGGCATCCTGAATCGGGATTACGACTACGAGGTGGACTTCATCGCCGGGACCGGCACGGTGATCATCGGCGGCGAGAGCGCCCAGCCGGAGACCGTGCTGAAGGAATTGAGCGCTGAGATCGCCCGCGTCGGTACGGAGGGCTTTGACGCCGAACGCTTCGAGCGGGCCAAGCGCGCCTCCTACGGCGCCCGGCTCCGGGGCCTGGAGGACTTTGACAATGTGTGCGTCTCCATGGCGGAGGGTCTGTTTGACGGCTTCTGCTCCCTGGACGCACCGCTTCTGCTGCAGAGCATCCGCAAGGGCGAATGCGAAGATTTCGTGCGGCAGGCCCTTGCGCCCGAGCGCCTGGCTCTGAGCATCATCGAACCGAAGAAGGTATGACCATGTTCCCCATTCTGATCCAAACCATCCAGCGGGATTCCAGCATCAGTTTTCCGGGTCTTGGGAACTTTTCGCTGGATCCGCCGTCTTATTTTACGATCTTTGGAAGGCCCATCTATTTCTACGGCGTACTGATCGCCTTTGGCTTCATCTTCGCCCTGCTGTTCTGCTCCCACATCAGCAAGCACTTTGGGATCAAGGCGGATGACTTTTATGACATGATGATTCTGCTGATCCCCATGGCCATCCTGGGTGCGCGGCTCTATTACGTGCTCTTCCGGCTGGAGGAGTACCTGCAGCAGCCGGGCAAGATCTTCGCCGTGTGGGAGGGCGGACTCGCCATCTACGGCGGCATCATCTTCGGCGTGATCTCCATCTGCATCATCTGCCGTCGGAAAAAGATCCCCATTCCGGCCATGCTGGACCTGGCGGTCTATGGAGTCCTGCCCGGGCAGATCATCGGCCGCTGGGGCAACTTTCTCAACCGGGAGGCCTTTGGCGCCGAAACGGAGATCTTCTGCCGCATGGGCCTCACCGCCCCGGACGGCAGTACGATCTTTGTCCACCCCACCTTTCTGTATGAAAGTCTGTGGAACCTGATCGGCTTTATCGCGCTTTTGATCCTGCTCAAGCGGGGCCGCCGGAAATACGACGGGCAGTGCATTCTGCTGTACTTCTTCTGGTACGGCCTGGGCCGAAGCTGGATCGAGGGCCTTCGCACCGACAGTCTTTATCTCTTTGGCAGCAGCATACGGGTATCCCAGGCGCTTTCCATCGTGCTTGTTGCGATCACACTCGTGATCCTCATCATTCAAAGCCGTCGCCCCCATCCCCCGGAAGCCCTGTACGTCAATCGGGTTCGCACAGCGGCGGAGGAATCCATAAACAACATTGAAACCACATAAGGAGGTATGCATCATGGCTGATTACAAGGACATCATCACCGGAACCATCAGCAATCTGGTAGGCAAGGCCAAGGAGTTTGCTCAGAGCGATACCGTCACCCAGTTTGTAGGCAAGGTCAAGGACACCGCCGAGAACAACAGCGTGCGTGACATTTACGCCCAGGGCACCGAACGGGCCAAATCCTACGGCCGCATCGCCAAGCTCACCCTGGAGATCAACGGAGAAAGCCAGGAACTGAACCGGGTCTACACCGAGATCGGCAAGCTATACTATGAGCAGGCCAAGGACGCACCCGCCGGCTTTTACACAGGGCTGTTCTCCCAGGCCAGGGAACTGGCCGAGAGCATCGCCGCCAAGGAGGCGGAGATCAGCGCCATGAAGGCGGAATTCGCCGCCGCGGACAGCGGCACGGACCCTGACATTGATGTGGAGATCGGCGATTTCGAGGATATCGTCTCCGCCACCGAGAAGGACGGCGCCGACAACAAGTAAGGACCTGTCAGTCGACATCACAAGAGCCCGGAGCAAACGCTCCGGGCTCTTGTGATTATGTAAATAAAATTATGTAAACCAATTAAACCACCTGGAAGAGATAAAACTTCAAGTAGTCCGTCTCCGGGACGTTCCACAGGATCGGGTGATCCGGGGCCTGCTGCCGCGCCTCGATCTGACGCAGTTCCACGCCTGCGTCCGCCGCGGCGCTGCGGAGCATCTTCACGAACAGATCACTGCGCATGAAATGGCTGCAGGAGGCGGTGGCAAGATAAGCGCCTCTGGGCAGCAACTGCAGCGCCCGGAGGTTGATCTCCTTATACCCCCGTTCCGCGCTGCCAACGGTCTTGCGGGACTTGGTAAAGGCAGGCGGATCCAGGATGATGAAATCATAGTACGCGCCGCCCTTCTCCTTCAAGGCCGGCAGCAGATCGAACACATCCGCCACCAGAAAATCCATCCTGTCCTCCAGGCCGTTGCGTCGGGCGTTCTCCCGGGCCATCTCGATGGCGGAAGCGGATACGTCCACGGCGGTCACATGCTCCGCACCGCCGCGCACTGCGTTCAGAGCAAAGGAGCCGGTATGGGTGAAGCAGTCCAGCACCCGGCGTCCCTTGGCGAGCCGCGCAACCGCCAGGCGGTTGTATTTCTGATCCAGGAAGAAGCCCGTTTTCTGTCCGTTCTCCACATCCACCGCATAGCGGATGCCGTTCTCCACGATCTCTGTTACAGTACTCTCCGGAAGCGGCTTTCCCGGCAGCGGGAACCAGCCCTTGTTCTGCGCCAGACCTTCCAGGCTCCGGATGGCCGCGTCGTTGCGCTCATAGAGCCCGGCGATCGTTTGTCCGTCTTTTCGCAAAATCTCCACTAATGTATAAAAAATATAGGATTTAATGTTTTCTATCCCCACCGACAGGGTCTGTGCGACCAAAATATCGGAAAAGCGATCCACCGTCAACCCCGGGAACCCATCGGCCTCGCCGAAAATGATGCGGCAGCAGCTCACGTCATCCCCCATAACGGTCTTCCGATAGTCCCAGGCGTACTGGAGCCGCCGCCGCCAAAAGGCTTCATCAAAGCGGTCGTTGGCGTTGCGGGAGATCAGGCGCAGGCGGATCTTGCTCTGGCGGCTGACAAAGCCGGTGCCCAGATACTTGCCCTTCTCACTGACCGCGTCGGCCAGTCCGCCGTTGTCGCAGGCGCCCTCCTCGGCCAGAACCTCTGCCTCATAGATCCAGGGATGCCCCTGCTCCACCCACTGGGTGCCCTTCTTGCTGATGATAAAGCGGGGATAGGGACGGTCTGCTTTCATGCGCTCAACTCCTTTATGTTATTGTACCACAGCCGCTCATAAAGCAAAAGGGCTTTTCAAGATTCTTCTTTTGTGCTATAGTCAAGGCTGGATTTTTTAAACAGGAGGCGGCGCGATGGATCGGGAAAAAACTGCACGGCTGAACGTGGTCCTTTCCATGTTCATTTACGGCACGATCGGCCTGTTTGTGCGCTACATTCCCCTGCCCTCCTCCGTCATTGCCCTGGCCCGCGGTGCGATCGGTTCCCTCTTTCTGGTGCTGGTGCTGCTGCTCAGGCGGACGTGGCTTTCCTGGTCGGCGATCCGTGCGGTGCTCCCGCGCCTGTGCGCCACCGGCGCCATGCTGGGCTTCAACTGGATCCTGCTGTTTGAGTCCTACCGCTACACCACTGTCGCCACGGCGACGCTGTGCTATTACATGGCCCCCATCATTCTGGTGGCGCTGTCCCCCTTTGTGTTCAAGGAGCGCATGTCCCTGCGGAAGCTGCTTTGCGTGCTGGCCGCACTGCTGGGTATGGTCTTTGTCTCCGGCGTGGCCAAGGGCGGTCTCCCGGCCGCAGGAGAACTGCGCGGCGTGTTTCTGGCTCTTTGCGCCGCGGTGCTCTACGCGCTGATCGTCATCAGCAACAAGAAGCTCAATGGCCTTTCCGCCTATGAGCGCACCATTATGCAGCTGATCATCTCTGCCATCGTGCTGCTGCCCTACGATGCTTTGACCGGCGCTTTCACCGGCCTGGTCCTCTCACCGCGCACGCTGCTGCTGGTAACTGTGGGCGTTGTCCACACAGGCGTAGCCTATTACCTGTATTTCGGCGCGGTGGAACACCTGAAATCCCAGACTCTGGCCATCCTCAGTTACATCGATCCGGTGGTGGCGGTGCTGCTGTCGGCGCTGATCCTGCATGAGCCGCTGGGCTTCCTGGGCGTATTGGGCGCGGTGCTGATCCTTG
>Ga0310695_10007636_pt1 | contig 17164 bp, 14 predicted proteins | sample RumenRJG_04DNA_FD_203882 | JGI IMG/M metagenome (GOLD analysis project Ga0310695, IMG submission 203882) | Bovine rumen microbial communities from Lethbridge, Alberta, Canada - RJG_04 (v2) (version 2) | ecosystem: Host-associated > Mammals > Digestive system > Stomach > Rumen | place: Canada...
GACTTGCAGAAGAACAGCGATGATACACAACATGAATGGTCGACAAAAGCAAAAGCCCTCATAGGGAGGACAATAAAAGAAATGGACAGGGCTATCAGCGAAGGTTATGTATGCTTTAGCGATGATTATATAAAAACATTTGATGAGGAATTTGATGGGTACCTGTCGGATGGCTGGAAAGAAAACGAAGCAGATCCAAAAAATATATGGGCAAAGGATGAGCGGGCTCTGTTAAGAAGATTTAAAAAATATCATGATAATTATTTCGCATGGATGAAAGATTTTTCACTTCCAACTACAAACAACCTCAGCGAACGTGCGTTGAGGGGCGTAAAATCACATGAAAAGATATCAGGTCAATTCGAGTCAATCGAGACTGCCAGATATCACGCAATAATAAAGTCGTACACAGAAACCTGCCGCAGAAATGGCATAAATGAATTTGAAGCACTGAAACGACTATGCGAAGGGAATCCCTACACGGTCGATGAGGTCCTGTCAAAAGTTTCCCCGAAATAAAAAAAGATGCCAAAAAACTTTCTACATTTGTCTACGGGAAAATCGCCCGTCTTTTTGTGGTGCAATTTTCCGTGAAAAAACCGTGAATAGTAACTAACCCTTGGATTCCTACGATATCTTGACACAATCACACTTGAATAAAAAGCCGCGCAGTAATATAATATGGACTATAATTACTAATCCATTTGATAGTGTAAAGTCTGCTATGGAAAAATGAGCCAAAGAAAAAAGGCTCAAAAGAACCTTGAAAATGTAGATATTGATACCGACAAGCTCTCCGAGGGCTTAGGGCTCCGCCCTAAGAACCTGCAAGGGACCAGTCCCTTGACCCGTTAAGCGGGCTCTGCCCGCACCCGTCCTCGCCGGAAGCAGGCCAGCAAGCACACTTGCTGACCAATGTATCAGGATTATCCGTGAACCTTATGTCAAGGAACTTTCGCGGCATATCCTCGCGGCGCTGCCGCTTCGGTATTCCACGTTTTCCTTGACAACGGTTCCGCTCCGTTTTATGCGGTTGCACCCTGTTGGATGTTGAGAATGGTCTGTTGACCAAGTATTATCAGCATCTGCCATTTACCAGGCATGTTGCCAGCATTCATGACCATATCATCTAAGACAGGTGGATTGAAACCATTGTGTTTATGCGGCCGAAGAAAGTTGTAGTACGCAACCCATAATGCGAGATCGTAGTTGGCACCATCGTAGTTATTAAAGCCATTGGTAGGCCGGTAGGATTCTTTGTAAGTGCGGTTGAGTCGTTCAATCATCTGTTTGTACGGGCGGAACTCTGCAGATACTGCATCATCGTTCGTAAGACCTAAAACCTGTGTGATATCGAACTTGAACTTTTCTCCAGCATTGATAAGAAACTGCTGAGCAGCCAGAGGGTAGGCGCTGTAAGCATCAGCTATGAATCTGAAGTTCTTAGGTAGTTCCTTAAGATGCTGAAAGGCCATGCGCATAGCCATGATGCATGGACCGACACCACGGTTGTCTGATACCTGATATCCGACTATAGCCCTGCTGGCGGCATCCATGATGAACCAGATGAAGCCTTTTATACCAAGGACCTTGATATAAGTTTCGTCGGCAGTGAATACAGATCCCTTTTCGTAAGGGTAAGTATCAACAAACGGCTTTATACACAAAGCTGCAGTCTTGCAATAGTTTGCCACCTGCTGATGTGAAACAGAAATATCGTACAGATCCTTGAGAGCATGGGAAGTCTTACGTAGTGATAAGCCAAGATTAACATGCATGGTTAGACATAGGGACATGATATATGCATTGTTCTTTGTGAACTTAAGGGATGAAGCATTCTTAGGAAGTGTGGTTATATCCATCTTGAAGAAATCTATCGTGAACTCACGGTAGATGTAATGAAGCTTATATTTGTTCTTGCCATAGTCTTCGTCAAGATCTTCTTTATCAACCTTCTTGAGATTGCTCAGGTAGTAAGGACATTTGGGATTAACACATTTGTGAACGATGAAATGCTTACGATCTTTCTTTGGAACAAGAGTGTGAGTGCAGTACGGACATCTGAGCTTAAGTGAAGTATGACGGTTATCCTCGGGTGAGAAAAGCGTCTGGCATACCTTACACTGGAGCTGACTTTTAGAGCCATTATTCTTGTAAAGGTATATTTTGGGAGCGTTGCACCTTGGACATTTGCAATCATCGGGAATGTCACATTCAGAACGACGCCGTATAGGTTTGATGGGCTTGTCATCCGGGTAACGCCACTGAAGGTAAGCCATGAAATCCCTGTAATCCCAGGGCTCTACATTCAGAATCAAAGGGAGCTTATCAATCTTAAATTTTTGATATTTGGGAGAATGAGAATCCTCATAAGCCCACTGTTTAAGCGGAATATATCTACAGATGAAGTTGATCAACCAGCAGTTTTGTTGATAGAGCTGATGGATGATTTCAAGTAAATAAAGTATAATGTTCACGAGCATTGTTTCCTTTGCGGGATGTTTTCTTGGTCGTTAACATTATACCAAAAGGGAGGTCAATGCTCTTTTTATTTTGAACTCCCGAAAAATAGAGGATTTATAAAGAAAAAAGGAGTGTCGATTAGACACTACCATCCATTTCGAGGAGGGTTATAGTATGGGAAACATCAGTAAAACAGCCGGTGGAGACAGCAAGGGAGGCAACAAGAGACAGTCCAAGCTCAGCATGCGTGTGACTCTGATCCTGTTTACCTTACTTCCTCTTCTGTTCTCCTCTCTTTCGATCGCCATTGTGTCGATCGTCAACAGTCAGAGTGAGATCAAGTCTTCCACCCACAATATGCTGGTACAAAGCGTATCCAGCATCGGAAATACCTTTGATACCATTGTGGAAAATGATAAGCAGACGCTGAAAGCCTATGCGACAGCACCGATCTTAAAAGAGGCGCTGGAAAATCCCACGGATGCAGCAGCTGCCGCAGCAGCGCAGCAGTTTACGCTGGATTATTTCGGAAACCTGGATGGTTGGGAAGGCCTTTACATTGCCACCTGGGATTCGGTTGTGGTTACCCATCCCAATGCAGGGATCATCGGAAAGCAGCTTCGGGAAGGTGACAGCCTGGCCGCACTGCAGAGCAGCATGCAGAGTGCTGCAGACGGCGTGTTCAATACGGGTATCATCGTTTCGCCTGCATCCGGACAGAATATCATGTCCATTTACACACCGATCGTAGATAACGGCAAGCCCATTGGTTTTGCGGGCGGTGCTTTCTATGTGCAGAACATCGCAGAGAAGATCTCGGATGTTTCCGCACTGGGCCTGGCAACCGGATATACCTATTTTGTGGATAAAGCCGGCACCATGCTGTATCACCCTACGCCTGAAAAGATCGGCCAGCCGGTTGAAAATGCAGCTGTTAAGCTTCTGCTGAGCAAGATCGAAGCCGGCGAGCATCCCGCTCCCGATCTGATCCGTTATGAGTTTAAGGGCAAGATCGAATATGCAGGTTATTACATCGGCGATGCCGAAAACTACATTGCCGTATTTACCGTAGATGAAGACGATGTTTTAAGCGGCGTTACCAAGATCCGCAACGTGATCATTCTCATCGGAATTATCAGCGTGGTGATCTTCTCCGCATTGGCACTGGTAATAGAGCGCCTGATCTCCGGTCCCCTTATTGCACTTACCGGTTCCCTGGATCAGCTCAGTACCGGCGACGTAACGGTACAGTGTAATGCCAAGTCCCATATTGATGAGACCGTTAGTCTGATCCGTTCCTTTAACCGGTTGAAAGATGCGCTGTCCGGCTCCATGAATTCCGTGAAGCGTTCCGCAGATGCACTGAACAGCTCCATCCTCAGTGTGGACGGTATGACCAGCGACAACGTGGATTCCGTTTCACAGATCAATACAGCGGTCAACGAAGTGGCACAGACCTCCCAGAGTGTTGCTCACAGTGCACAGGTTATGTCCGAAAAGGCAGTGGATCTGGGCGATGATATCGAGCAGCTCAATGAAAATGTACGGAACCTGTACGATGCTTCTCAGACCATCAAGAATGCCAATGATGAAGCGGCAGAGTGCATGAAGTCCGTTATGAGCGGTGCAGACGAATCCGTAAAGGCGATGGAAGACATCGGCGGCAAGATCAACGAGACCAACTCCGCCATCGGCGATATCGGTTCTGCGATCCAGGCCATCGAGTCCATTGCGGCACAGACCAACCTGCTGTCCCTCAATGCTTCCATCGAGGCAGCGAGAGCAGGCGAAGCAGGCCGCGGCTTTGCGGTTGTTGCGGATGAGATCCGAAGTCTGGCTGATTCTTCTGCAGAATCTGCCAAGGAGATCAAGCAGATCATTGAAAATGTCATCAGCTTGTCCAATGACACCGTGGAGATCTCCGATCGTGTATCCGAGGTGATCGGTCGTCAGCGCACCGATATTGAAGAAGCACAGGATAAGTTCGATATCCTGTCGGATTCTGTAGAAGCTTCCATCAACGAGATCGAGACCATCCGTCAGATGGCAGATACCCTGGACGGCCTCAAGACCGAGCTGACCAACACCACTTCCGAACTGGGCGCCATCTCCGAAGAGCTGGGTGCTTCCGCAGAGGAAGTTGCGGCATCCTGCCAGACCGTTACCAACGCCTGCATGGATACCCAGAAGTCAACCGTTGAGATGCGGGATGTGAACAAGGAAATGAGCGATGCCATCGCGTTCTTCAAGTTGCAGTAGGAATCCCGTTATGAAGCTGCTACCGGAATATAGATCTTGAAATAAATGGTTGGATTAAACCGGTTTCCGCTATAGAGGTCCAGGATATTACGCTCTATAGCGGGGCCGGTTATTTTCATGCCCTTTTTTCGGATAAAGGCCATCATGGCGGCGTAAACGGCGTCCGCTTCAAAGTGTTCCACGCTCTTTACCTGCATGCCGGCAGTGACGCACAGTCTTCTGGGGATCACGTGGGTGTAGCGGTTTTTGGCAGGGTACTTTGTTTCCGACAGATAGCCGTAGCTTTCATAGGTGTGGAAAGCGCCTTTTTCCAGATTTTCGGCAGTAATGGTGGAAATAATGCCTGCCGAGGTGGCCCAGGCATAGGCCTTTTTGTTGGCCTGCAGGATCTCTTCGATGTTCAGCTCGTCTTCTGCTCCAAAGGTGTTGCACATGGTGTAGAAGGTGGGCGTTTCCTCCAGGGTGATGGCCGGATCGTAGCAGGTGGAGAGGATGTTGCGGTCAAAGAGAAGTGCCTTTTGTTTCAGGGCCCTGAGAGCCTCGATCTGCCCATCGATCTCCTTGCAGGAACGGGCAAGCTCCTGCCGGATGCCGTCCGGGGTATCTTCATCCAGGATCTGCTTTAACCGCTTGATGGGCGTTCCCAGGGAGCGCATAAAGGTCACCATGGAAATGATCTCAAACTGTGCCTTGGAATAGTAGCGATAGCCGTTTCCCCCCACCTTCCAGGGACTGATCAGGTGGATGCTGTCGTAATAGCGCAGGGTGGGCGTTGTGAGGTTAAAGATCTTGGCGATCTCGCCGACGGTGTAGAATTCCTTCATGGTGTGCCTCCTCTTTTTTTCATCATAGCATGGCGTTAAAAGAAAAGGTAAATTCTGCATTTGACTGAAATTCAGTGTTTATAAGTGTTAATTCTGTTTTACAGAACTTACCCCAAAACTAAAAATGCGTTATAATCATACTCCAGTGCAGTGTTCATCATACATTTTTGTATGACAAACAAGCATCCGGAATAGTGTGTAAAACAGAATTCTGCATGCTGATTTCTGGTAAGACTTAATTCAGCAGTGGATTCCGTTCTATACTATAGAATTACTTTTTAAGTAATGACGGTTTCAGGGTAACCTGATCCGGTGCAATCTCCTTAAGTTTTAGCAGACGGTGGAGATTGTTATTGAGAAGCATTTTGGACAGCTTAAATGGGGTGCAGCCATTTAAGCTGTCTCTGGCTTCGCTATTGATGTGGTTCATCAGAACAGTAGCATCCTTCTGATCATAAGGATCCAGACTGTTGCCTTTTGGAATCACATATCTTATGTACTCATGATTCTTTTCAATCATTCCTTTCTGCCATGAGCAGTTGGGATTGCAATAAAATACCTTGCTTCTTATTTCACCATACCGGTCACATTCAAGTCGGGTTGGAAACTGGAATTCCGTGCCGTTGTCAGTGAGTATGATAGGGAACAATTCCTGGAATACTTCAATACCAAGTTTTTCACATAATGTATCAAATACTTCGATTACGCAGGCCTGTGATTTCTCAGCCAAGACAAATATAAGCATAAGATGGCAACTTCTGAAAATCATAGTCAGAAAAGCTTGCTTGCTGTTACCTTTTTCGCCTTCAACAGTATCCATTTCAACAACAGGAATTTCAGGATGCTCTGAAGTATACTTGATGAAGTCGTCATATGTCCTGCCTATTCTGAATTCTTTTGCGGACAGACTGACACGAGTACCTCTTTTACGAGGCTTGCATTTGTATCTTACTCTGCGGCGCATATCGATATTTCTGGCAGTAAAAACACCCTGATCAATGTAGTTGTAGAGTGTTTTCCGGCAACAGGGAATCTCATGGCCATGAAAAGCATATATATGAGCTAAAGACTGTCCTTTTAATAGTAAAGGGGATATAAGATCATCAAGGAGCGCAACTTCAGCAGGATCCTGATTTATGCCTTTTCTGCATGATACAAGCAACTCCTGCGATGATTTGTCAGCGTTCTGAGCAATATAAAAAGCCTTGTTTTTGTTGCAACGTCTTGCTTTTAAACAGGCGTTACATACATAAGGAGCCTTAGAGAGAGTAGGGCACTGAGGCTCACGGTACTCCGGATCCGGACAAGGGGACGTTTTCCTTGTCCGGGTCAGCCTTCGGCGTGACCGACGGGGACTTTCTGTTATCACGCCTTTTCATTATTTGTCAGTTCATTCAGCCTCGTAACCTTTTTCCCTATCGCCGCAAGCTTGTTCGAAAGATCAGGGATCTTCGTGGAATCGCCGCCGCAGTTATAGAGCTCTTTTCCAAGCTCCTGGAAGAGATGGAGGATCTCATTATTTACATCGCTCTTCTCGATTGAATTCTTTGCTTTTTCGGAAAGCTCGCTTGTCTTGTCCGCCATGAACTTCCCGGCTTCCTTGAAGCTGTCTCCGATATCATTAAAAATTGACATATCTGACTCCTTTCAAAAAACATATTATGATAATATAATAGCACAGTGAAACTGACAAGGGAAACGTCCCCTTGTCACAAGATCCGGACAAGTGGACGCTTCCTTTGTCCGCGGCATTGATGAATAGATGGGGGTTATTGTGAAAAAGAAAGCTAAATGGATCATTATAGTACTATTGGTTATCGTAGCCGTTGTTGGCATATTACTTGCGATAAATCTGACGAAAAAAAAGCCGGCAATGTCCTATAAGGAGTTCAAGGCACTGACTGCGGAACAGCAGACCGAAGCGTTCAACAAGATGACGGGACCTGAGATTTACAAGCTGGTGGCAGAAAGTGAAGAGAACTGGCCGGTTACGAGTTATGACCTTATTTCACCCGGAAATGCAAAAGAGACAATAGTTCTTTACCACAACAACGGGGATCTTCATTTCAATCTCGCATGGCCTCACTACGGCGGCTTTGTACCTGAAAGCATTGCTTCGATCGGCGATCTGACAGGAAAACTCGATGTCAGCCGGGACGGCGGTAATGGCGGGCATTCCATGTCTTATGGCAAAAATGCAGATGGAAGCTATCCGAATGATTCGCAGCGAAGCGTCCCGAAGACATCTGCCAAGGTCCGTACGGGAACACTGGATGTGGACCGGTATAATGCCGTTGCGAAGATCGTCACGAACGGAAAAGATGAAAAAGAGCGGTTGTCCGAACTGACGGGTATGGGATACGAAAGCGAAATCGCTGAGCGGTTCATTTCGGATCAGGCTGCATGGCTGAAGCGCGATGAAGTATGTGGCCCCGACAATATAGATGATGGTGCCAGGGCAGCAGGACATACCGTAGACAGCAGGTTTGGATATTATGGGATCACAGCCCCGTGGGTAGCAGGTGACCTGAACCTCGAAGGCGGGAGCGGACAATTGGAAACGATATTCAGCTGGGGCACGCTCTGTGACTCAGGATTGATCTTTGATATGGGAATTGCAGAGATCAATTAATGGGACAAAGGGACGGTTCTTTTGTCCCATTTTCCGGACAAGGAAAACGTCCCCATGTTCGCAGTCTTTGTCTGTCTTGTAAGTACACAGCTCTTCGTGTATGATATAGCGAGTTCCGCATTTTGGAGGCTGATCTTAACATGAAGAGGTTTTCGTTTTTAAACAGGATTGAGCGGCTGAAGGACAATCGTACCGTCAAAGAGATCGTCATAAATATGATCCTTGCGGCGGTAAGTCTTTTCGTAAACGGCTTTGGAGTTTATCTTACAATACAGGCAAACATAGGAGCAGGTCCCTGGGATGTTCTGAATCTCGGGCTTTCAAAAACCTTTGGGATTTTGTACGGAACAGCATCGGTTATAGTTTCGTGCGGGATATTGGGGATTGATATTTTGCTCAGAGAACCGATCGGAATCGCCATGATCATTGATTCTGTTGTAGTGGGAAAGTCAGTGGATCTTTTTAACAGGATCAATATTGTGCCAAAGTGTGAATCTCCGGTCTTTGGAATTCCTGTGATGCTGATCGGACTTGTGATCATGGCATATACACAGTTTACCTATATGAGTGCAGCATTGGGGTGCGGTCCGAGAGACACTCTTCTGGTCGCACTTGCAAAGAGGATAAAAAAAATTCCGATCGGATTGATAAGCATAGCCCTGCTGGGGCTCGCTACATTTGCGGGATGGCTGCTCGGCGGCCCGGTGGGTATAGGAACGATAATATGTGCTTTTGCAACAGGTCCTATCATGCAGGCGGCATTTTTGTCAGTGAAATTTGATGCTACCAATATCCACCACCAGCCGATCACCGATACCGTGAAGGTTCTGATCGAAAGAAAAGCAGCATGAGTTTTTTTATGGAGAGATTGGATAAATATCTGTCAAATGCCGGGATCGGTACCCGAAAAGAGGTAAAAGATTTTGTGCGATCAGGTCTTGTAACCGTAGACCAGGATATCGCCAAAGATCCGGGGATGAAGGTTGACGGCAAAAAAAATGAAGTATCCTTCAAGGGAGTACCTGTTTTGCCATTCTCCCCGACTTACATTCTACTGAACAAGCCTGCGGGCTGTGTTTCGGCAACGGAGGATCCGAGGGAACGGACAGTTCTTGATGTTCTTTCGGAAGCAGGTCTTGATCCGATCCCCAAAGGACTTTTTCCCGTCGGCCGCCTCGACAAGGATACTACAGGTCTTCTTCTCCTTACTGATGACGGTGAATTTGCGCATGAATTGCTCTCACCGAAGAAGCATGTCGACAAAGTTTATCAAGTCACGGTCGATACCCCTCTTTCAGAAAAAGAAAAAATAATATTCAACAAAGGAATAGTTCTTTCCGACTTCACCTGTCAGCCTGCAAAACTTGATATATTGTCTGAGTATGAGGCGAAGGTCACTATCCGCGAAGGAAAATATCATCAGGTCAAGCGGATGTTTTTGGCGACAGGCCACACAGTCACATCCTTAAAGCGCCTTGGCATGGGTGATTTCACTCTGCCTGACGATCTTCCCGAGGGTAAATTTGTAAGACTTAAAATGGAGAGTAATGATCATGAAAAAAAGATTATCTGAAAAGAAAAACAGATTCAAAGCCCTGGCCCTGCTGGTTTTGTCGGCTATGCTTATCATTTCGGGCTGCAGCGGGAATTCGCCTAAACAGTCTTCTTCCGAAAGCAGCGGTAATGCACAAACACAGTCTTCTTCCGGGAGCAGTAGTAATCCGGACAGCCAGTCTTCTTCAACAAGCAGTGCCAATTCGACGCAGCAGTCTTCCGACAAAGGCGTATATGTCCTCTTTACAAATGATGTCCACTGCGGGTTTGAGGAAGGCTTCGGTTTTGCCGGTCTCTGGCAGATCAGAAACAGGCTGGAATCCGAAGGCTATGAGACTGTTCTTGTAGACAACGGCGACATCATACAGGGAGGGGCAGCAGGCACACTTACCAAAGGTGAAGCAGTTGTCCGGCTTATGAACGAGATGAAATATGATGTGGCGATCCCGGGAGATCATGAATTTGATTACGGGATGGACCGTTTCTTTGAACTTGTGAATATGGCTGAATTTCCTGTGATCAGCTGCAATTTCAACAAAGCCGGAGAGTTACTCTTAAAGCCATATATTATCCAGAAAAAGGCAGGGAAGAATATCGCCTTTGTAGGAATAACAACTCCGACAACGCTTACTCAATCCACTCCGGCGCATTTCATGGATGAAAAAGGAAATTTCATATACGGCTTTCTTCAGGATGAGACGGGAGAAAAGCTTTATGAAGCCGTTCAAAAGAGTGTGGATGCGGCAAGGGCTGAAGGAGCGGATTTTGTATATGCCATGTGCCACCTGGGTGATGAAGATGTTTGCAGGCCTTGGACTTATGCGGATATTATTTCCCATACCACGGGCATAGATGTGGTCCTTGATGGTCACAGCCATGATACGGAACAGGTGTCTATGAAGGATGCCTCCGGAAAGACGGTCGTCCGTTCTTCCTGCGGGACCAAGCTCAATGCCGTAGGCTACAGCCTGATCACCCCTGACGGAAAGATAAGCGATACAGGAATCTGGAGCTGGCCGAACAAAACCGGCGCGCCTGAGCTTCTTTCCATTGAGAATGAAATGAGCACCAATATCAAAAATGTGATGGGGGAAATAAATAATAAACTGAAAGAGGTTGTGGCACATACAGATGTGGAGCTTACCATCAATGATCCGAAAGAGAAGGATGCAAGCGGCAATCCTGTCAGGATGGTAAGAAGGGCAGAGACAAATCTCGGTGACCTGTGTGCTGACGCGATAAGGAAAGCGGGTGAAACAGACATCGGGATCGTCAATGGAGGAGGAGTCCGGAAGAGTATCAAGCAAGGGGATATCACATACGAAGATATAATAAATGTTTTTCCTTTTGAAAATCAGATATGTGTGATAAAGGCCACGGGACAGCAGATACTTGATGCTCTGGAATGGGGAGTTAAGGGCGTTCCCGGTGAGGACGGAGCTTTCCTTCATGTATCAGGTCTCACATATGAAGTAGATTCATCTATTCCAAGCGGCTGTAAGTCAGATGCATCGGGTATGCTTACGGAAATAACCGGGCAAAGGCGCGTATCAAATGTCATGGTAGATGGAACACCTGTCGATCCGGCAAAAGAATATACGGTTGCAGGGCTTTCCTATACTCTTTTAAAGCACGGTGACGGCTTTACGGCTTTTGACAAAGCAGAGCTTGTAAAGGACCGGATCATGGTCGACAATCAGGCACTTATTGATTTCATAACCATTGATCAAAAAGGAAACATTGGCGGGGATTATTCCGATCCATACGGGCAGGGCAGGATAATAATAAAATGATCCGGACAAGGGAAACGTCCCCTTGTCCGCAGACAGGGAGACTTCAGTGAAGAAAAAATATCCGGCTTTCTCTCGATCACGCCGGAAGACATAGATTATGTGGATACAACCTGTATTTCTACGAAGAGAAGCAATGGAGAGGAAAAAATGATGGGATCGATGAAAGTGTTCTAGAGTGTCACTCCCGGAGGACACGGGGGCAGGTACGAAGTGTTGAGGCAAAACGCTCCCCTATGGGGGCTTGAAAGAGCTAATGAAAAAAATCATCAACAAAATACAAAAGGTCGATGCTGTGCTATGTATCGCATGGATACTGGCTGTAGTCTCAGCTTTTTTCGTTCATCCTGACAAAGATTATCTTGGCTATATAGATTTCAGATCCCTTGGAATCCTCTGGGGACTCATGGTAATAATCCAGGGGATCAAAGAAAACTCGGTTTTTGACAGGATTGCGGGATTTCTTTTATCCAAAGTAAAAAAGAGCTGGCAGCTTGCTGCCATGCTCATTTTCATGTGTTTTTTCGGCAGCATGCTGATCACCAATGATGTGGCGCTCATTACCTTTGTGCCCTTTGCTCTGATGATCCTTCGTGAATGTGACCGCGAAGATATGATCATCCCGACGGTAGTTCTTCAGACCATTGCTGCGAACCTCGGAAGTATGCTCACTCCGATCGGCAATCCACAGAATCTGTATTTGTACGGAATTTCAAATATCAGCCTTGGCGGCTTTGTCCTGACGATGCTTCCCTTTTGCCTTGTCTCTGCAGTCGTTCTTCTTCTTTTGATCCTGATCATTCCGGGCAAAAAAAAGAGCCTTCAAAAGAGCAGCAGTTCTTCCATTACAGGTCGCCTTGGAAGTAAGCATCAGATCATTATTTATACAGTGCTTTTTGCTATTGCTCTATCAACGGTATTAAGGATCCTTCCCTGGTATGTATTTGCCATCATTGTTCTTTTCACAGTCGGGATAATGGATCACAAAATACTCTTCAGAGCGGACTATACACTGCTGCTCACCTTTGTTGGATTTTTCATCTTCGTCGGAAATATGGGAAGGATCGAAGTCATCAGCTCTTTCCTTGAAAAAGTTCTGGTTGGTCATGAGTTTCCGGTATCCGTTGCCCTCAGCCAGGTGACCAGCAATGTTCCAGCCACACTCATGCTCTCAGGCTTCACTACTGACTACAGATCACTTCTCATCGGAGTCAATGTTGGCGGCCTCGGAACGCTGATCGCCTCCATGGCTTCTCTTATCTCTTACAAGGCTTATACCGGAGAGTACAAAGAAAAGAGCGGGAAATACCTTCTGGTGTTCACCGGTGTAAATGTCTTGTTCCTTGTAGTGCTGGTTGCGGCATATGTGCTTTTCAGGTAACGCTTTCATGGCTTCCCGTACCCGTGGCGTCCGGGGTAATTTTTATGGCGCAGACAATTATGAGGCAGTAGGTATATTGAAGGAGCTTTTTGAAAAGAGGAGAAATGATTTTACAGGACACAGGTTCATTACCATGAGAATGAGGATTATCCGTTTTGATTGATAGTGGGACGGATCATTGGGAGGATTATTGATCTCATGAAAAAAGAAGAAAAGACAAATGTCATGCGTGTTCTTGACGGGAAGAAGATTTCCTACAAGAGCCATACCTATGAACCGGATGCTGCTATGAGCGGAGAAGAGATCGCGGGGATTCTGGGAGAGGATCCGGGGATGGTTTTCAAAACACTTGTGACACAGGGGAAGAGCGGGGCGTATTATGTATTTGTCGTGCCGGTCAGGGAAGAACTTGACCTGAAGAAGGCGGCAAAAGTCTCCGGTGAAAAATCAGTCAGCATGATAAAGCAAAAAGAACTGCTTCCGCTTACAGGATATGTTCATGGCGGATGTTCTCCGATCGGGATGAAGAAACAGTTTCCGACATTTATCCATGAAACAGCAACGCAAAGCGACAGGATATTTGTAAGCGCCGGCAGGGTCGGATATCAGATAGAACTAAAACCGCAGGAACTGATCCTTGTATCGAAAGCTGCGGTAGCGGATATTGTTTAGCGGGTTTCATTGCGATCCGATTGCGGAGCCGGTCATCGAAAAAAAGCTTTTGGAACTATCAAAATTACAAAAGTATACTCCTTCTATTATGTAAAGTACGGGTATGGTATCCTTTTAGCGTAGCTTTCAGATAAGGTCCGGAGGTAAGTTAAGGTGGTGACACGGGGGGCGCCCCCCCGTGTCCGTCATTATTTTTTCTCCTTCTCACATCTTGCATACTTCATGGCAAGCATCGTAAGGTCGTCGAACTGGGGCGCATCGCCCACAAATTCATTTACATCTTCGTGAATATGGTCTAATAGCTCCTCCGGCTCATCTTTCCGATGACGATTAAGGGCCTCCAGCATTCTGTCGGTGTTGAAAAGCTCATCCGCTGAATTCTGCGCCTCCGGAACGCCGTCTGTATAGACAAAGATCATATCGCCGTCCTCGATATCGAATTCATCATCCTTGTAGGGTATCCCCTCCATGGAACCAAGCGCTATAAAATGCTTCCGCTTGATGAGTTCAAATTTGTCCTCGGCGGCTCTGTATACGGCCGGATGCTCGTGGCCGGCGTTGGACTCGATCACATGGCCCGTAGATATGGTCAGTATTCCAATCCAGACAGTAACGAAAAGCGAGCTGCTGTTGCCGTCACAAAGACTGTTGTTTACATCTGCCAGAATCTCCGCCGGAGTACCGCCGCGCAAGGCCCGGCTCTTTAGCAAGGTCTTGCTGATCACCATGAACAATGCCGCAGGGACGCCCTTTCCGGACACATCCCCGATTATCATGACGAGATGGTCTTCATCCATCAGGAAGGAATCATACAGATCTCCGCCCACTTCTTTTGCCGGCGTCATGCTGGCATACAACGAGAATTCGTTTCTGTCAGGAAACAGCGGAAAGTCCTTCGGCAGCATATCCGCCTGTATACGGTTTGCAAGATCAAGCTCAGCCCCGATCCTCTCCTTCTCAGCGGTGACCTCCATTACCTTTTTGATGTATTGAACGGTCTTTCCGGACAATTCGCTGAAGGCGCCTGCCAGAAGCTCTATCTCATCTCCTGTCTTGTAGACATCCTCCATCTCGAACTGAAGATTGTCATCACTCAGATTCTTTATCTTGTTTGTCATGACAGAGATAGGTTTTAAGATGCGGTGAGAGAAGGCCAGGGCGACCACGATGGCATTGGCGATCAGAAGGATGACCACCAGGATGACAAGTCCTTTTGTCTGGTCCAATATGCTCTCATATTTCTCATTTGCATCTTTGCTGATCGAATCCATTTTGTTCAGGATCTGGTCCGTGCTTTTTTCAATCTCGGATTTCGGGTAAAGGATCGCATATGACCAGCCTACGGTTCCCATGGAAGAATAGCTCGCATAATACTCTGTGCCGTCAACGGTAACAAGTCCGTTGCCGTTAAGCCCTCTTGACGCGCTCTTTATGAATGTGGAAATAGCGGATGTCCCATTCAGATCCCAGTTTGAGGTATCCTTTGAACAAAATACGATGTCTCCTTCACCTGAGATCAGCATGGTGATGCTTTTTTCCGAAAGCTCAACATTCCGGGCCATGTTCTCAAGATTGTTGAGCCTCAGAGCGCCTTCAACCACAGCTACCAGCTTTCCGTCCACAAACACGGGCCGAGCAAACTGCATCTCGGGAGCAACATCAAAATAAGAAAATTCCACCGGAGAGAAATAGACATCCTTCAATTCCACACAAGCTGAATACCATGGCCGTGTGGTAGCATTGTAGGGGGTAAGAGAGCCGTCAGACTCAAATTTCTGCTCGGAATGTGCATCCATGATAATGGAATAACCGGAAGGAAAGGACACCATACATTCAATGAGGTGCTGCTCATTTGCCTCCACGATCTCCTTCATCATGGGAGCAAGGGTGGCGACCTTTCCTATCAGATCCATTTCCTCTTTATCCGCTTCAGGACTTCTGCCTTCCGGAACCAGAAGCTGCAGGGTATACTTTCCTTCATTTGTCGCGTCGGGAAGATTCAAAGGGGCAGGGGTATAATTGTTTGCATTTCTTATTATCTCTTCCACCTGAAGGGCGAAGACCTTCTGATCGTGACTCATGGTCCAGAATTCACCGTCCATAAGCTCGGCATTCAGTCTGGCCACCTGATTCACCCGTCCCTCCACTTCATCCTTCATGGATCTTTCGCTTATCCTTTTGATCTCCTCTGTCTGTCTTTGTGAAGTGGCATTTGCTGTTTCCGATAATTGTCTGAGACGGAAGACACCCAGTATGGCAAATACCATCATGACGCCTATGACAAGCATCAGACAAAGATTAAAAATCTTGTTCTGGAGTCCGCCGATCTTGATCTTACCTTTTTGTACCATCATGCTTTATCTCCCTGCTAAGATTCCCGCTTGGTTTCCCGTATGTATATTGTACTTTGGATTTACCATAAACAGAATTGTTTCGCCGACTAATATACAGCAAAACAGCGCAGTTTTCAATTTCTTGCGAACGTCTATGCCTGCTGATCCAATAGAATGTCCGATTGAACATGTACATGGTTTTCATTGTGGTATAATGAACTGAATCGCTGACCGGACAAAGGCTGACAAGAAAAACGTCCCCCTGTCCCAAAATCCGGACAAGGAAAACGTCCCCTTGTCCGCAAATTACGGTGAATAAATGAAATATATAATTCTGACGCTTGCTGCGTTGGCTGTAAGTATAGCAGTAAGCGTGATCATTACACGGCTTCTTACCGGAAAGAAAAAACCAAAGCCTGTCTTTCGGGCAATAATAGCAATAATTCTCGCGGTAGTGCTATTTTTCGCAATAGCAATGATCTATCTTTCGATATATTACCGTGCGGATGAGGATGCATTGAAATATCTGAAAGGCACCGAAAACGTGACTGTTACAAAGACCGATACAGCATGGTTCTTTGACGGTGAAGGCAGGGACAAAGCGTTGATCTTTTATCCCGGGGGGAAGGTTGAAGAAACCGCATATGCGCCTGTTTTGCACAAGCTGGCAGAAAAGGGTGTGGATTGTTTTCTGATAAAGATGCCTTTTCGAATGGCGGTATTCGGAGTGAACAAAGCAGATGATATCATAAGCTCGTATGATTATGATGAGTTTTATATTGGCGGTCATTCATTGGGAGGCACTATGGCGGCAAGCTATGCGCTGTCCCATCCGGACGACCTGACAGGCGTGATCATGCTTGCTTCTTATCCCACAGGCAAGCTTGATGACAGTATGAAATATCTGTCAATATATGGAAGCTGCGACCGGATATTGGAAAAAAATTATTATGAAAAATATAAGTCTGATTGGCCAAAGAACGCCGTGGAACTTGTGATAGAGGGAGCCAATCATTCACAATTCGGGCGCTATGGCCTGCAAAGGGGTGACGGTGAAGCTTTGATCAGCTGCGATGAACAGGAAGACAGAACAGTGGAAGCAATTTTGGATCTTGTTTCATAAAAAAAGGGGGCTGTCGCTTTAGATGATTAAATCATCAGGGCGAAGCCCCTTTTCTATGCGCTAAAATAGCACTTTCTAGCTTTTAAAGATAGGTGTTTTATAAAGAAAGTGTACTTAAATACGCCAATTCATT
>Ga0310695_10007638_pt1 | contig 17163 bp, 15 predicted proteins | sample RumenRJG_04DNA_FD_203882 | JGI IMG/M metagenome (GOLD analysis project Ga0310695, IMG submission 203882) | Bovine rumen microbial communities from Lethbridge, Alberta, Canada - RJG_04 (v2) (version 2) | ecosystem: Host-associated > Mammals > Digestive system > Stomach > Rumen | place: Canada...
ACTGCGTTAGGCAGGTTCAAGCCGCCGTAACGGCGAGGCATTGATACACCCCACAGACCAGCCTTACGGGTGGCGTCGAGGTTCTCGTAAGTCTTAGAAGCGTAGATCATACGACCATTCTCGAGGTGTGGACCTTCGAGGTCGACGCTCTCAGAGTTTGGCTCGATGATATTGGCAGCCACGTCGCCAGTGATGTCGAGAATCTGCTTATAGTTCTCGATGGCATCGCCCAGGTCGACGGGAGCGTAGTCATATTCTTTCGCATCAGCGAAACCCTTTTCTTTCAACTCAACGATGCGAGCCATAAGGGGATGGTTCAAGTAGAACCCGATCTCAGGATGATCGCTATAATAGTTTGCCATAATTCTATTTCTTCTTAATGATTATTCAAATTAACCCGTTATCGGCAGCCCACTTCCAAGCGTCATGATCGGTTTGCTGCATAGTCTTCACACCTTCTGGCAAATCGGGCATACCATAACGAGGACCGCTATAGTCGAGATGCTCGTATGCATTTTCTGGCGTAATAACCTCAAGGGGAGTATTCTCCTCCTCTTGATTCTGCTCCTTGGACTGTTCGATTTTGGAGTCTTTCATCCTTATTTGCTGTTTTGCTTGTAGTACTTAATCAACTTGGGTACAACTTCCTCTACAGTACCAACAATCACGTAGTCGGCAATCTTGTTGATAGGAGCATCGGGATCGCTGTTGACAGAGATGATGATACCTGAGTCCTGCATACCAGCAATGTGCTGGATCTGTCCAGAGATACCACAGGCGATGTACACCTTGGGATGAACGGTAACACCTGTCTGACCAATCTGACGGTCGTGATCCAACCAGCCAGCGTCAACAGCGGCACGAGAACCACCAACTTCACCATGCAGCACCTTTGCCAACTGGAACAGCATGTCAAAGTTCTCCTTGCAGCCCATACCGTAACCACCGGCTACAACGATGGGCGCACCCTTCAGGTTGTGCTTGGCAGCCTCTACGTGGTGATCGAGCACTTTTACTACGAAAGCCTCAGGGCTAACATACTTAGAAACCTCAGGATATACAACCTCCTTCTTACACTCGCCATCGTACAGAGCCTTCTGCATGACGCCAGAACGGACAGTAGCCATCTGAGGACGGTGGTCGGGGTTCACGATAGTAGCCACGATGTTACCACCAAAAGCGGGACGAATCTGATAGAGCAGATTGTCGTAGTGCTGCTTGGTCTTAGCATCGTCGTACGGGCCTATCTCCAACTCTGTGCAGTCAGCGGTCAGACCAGAGGTCAGCGATGACGATACACGTGGACCGAGGTCGCGACCAATCACGGTAGCACCCATCAGACAGATCTGTGGCTGCTCCTCCTTGAAGAGGTTAACCAGAATATCAGTGTGGGGAGCAGAGGTATAAGGGAACAGGTCCTTAGCGTCAAAAACAAACAGTTTGTCGACGCCGTAAGGCAGAATCTGATCCTCCACTTTGCCCTTGATGCCTGTACCGGCAACAACAGCGTGGAGTTCCACTTTCAGTTCATTGGCGAGTTTACGACCCTTGGTCAGCAACTCCTGAGATACTTCCTGTACTTGAGTACCTTCAATTTCGCAATATACAAATACGTTGTTCATATCTCTTAGCCAATAATCTTTTCTTCCAACAATTCTTTGATCATTCCCTCGATGTCAGCATCAGAAGCCGTCAAAGTCTTCGACTCCTTAGCCTGGAACACGATGTTCTTGATGGCCTTAACCTTGGTAGGTGAGCCACTCAAACCGCACTGGTTTACATCGCCATCCACGTCGGCTACGCTCCACTGGTTCAGTGTGAGTTCAGGGCGCTCCTCGTACAGATAGTCGTAGGCAGTACCCTCGGCAGGACGCTCCATAGGACAGGTGGCGCGCTTGTACTTCATCACCAACTTAGCATTCTGGGGGCGACAAGGAGCAGCGCTTCCGTTTACGGTGATAACTACTGGCAGAGGAGCCTCTACAGTCTCCACACCACCGTCGATCACACGCTTGATGGTAGCCTTACCATCCTTTACAGACAGTACCTCCTCAGCGTAAGTAACCTGGTTGAGACCCAATTTTTGAGCCACCTGAGGACCTACCTGAGCGGTATCACCATCGATAGCCTGACGGCCACCGATAACGATGTCAACGTCGCCAATCTTCTTGATGGCAGTAGCCAGCGCATAAGAAGTAGCGAGGGTATCAGCACCAGCGAAGAGACGGTCGGTCAACAACCAACCAGTATCAGCGCCACGATAAAGTCCCTGACGGATAATCTCACCTGCACGTGGAGGACCCATCGTGAGGATTCCTACTGTTGAGCCTGGGTTCTGCTCCTTCAGGCGAAGGGCCTGCTCCAGGGCATTCAAATCTTCTGGATTGAAGATGGCGGGTAGGACAGCACGATTCACCGTTCCTTCGGCAGTCATTGCATCCTTACCCACATTTCTAGTGTCTGGCACTTGCTTGGCCAGCACAACAATCTTTAAAGCCATAATATATAAGATGTGTAAAATAGATATTTCGAAATCGGCTGCAAAATTACTACATTTTATGCATTTGGCAAAATAAATTGCACAAAAACACTTATTTTGCGCACAGATTAGTCGTTTTGTGCAATCATATTCGAGTCTGTTGTTGTTTTCTTTTGTCAATCCTTTCGTGTTTCAATGTTTTTTTGTACTTTTGCAACCCAAAGTAAATTCCAAAACAATGGTACGAAGACTTTTATCTACTTTAACGATGATGGCTCTGGCGCTTGGGACGTGGGCACAGGGCTTCGACAACCTGCCTGATCCGATAGAGGATGTGAATAAGGTTGTGGACAATACACCCGACTCTATTGCTAAGGCATTGATGTCGAGACCAAAGCCAGGCTCTACGCGCAAGGGCGACAATCCCGTCATGTTCCTCGTGGGCAACTCTACCATGCGCAATGGCACTCTGGGAAATGGCAACAACGGCCAGTGGGGCTGGGGCTATTTCTTTCCAAAATATTTTGATGCAGAAAAGATTGCGGTGGAAAATCAGGCCCTTGGCGGCATGAGTACCCGCACATTCTATACGGACTTGTGGCCTGCTATCCGCACAGCCTTGAAACCGGGCGACTGGGTGGTAGTGTCGATAGGTCATAACGACAATGGTGAATTTTTTGACCAGAAGCGTGCACGTGCCGTGATTCCCGGCGTAGATCCTGATACCTGTTATGTAGGCTTTAACCAGCGCACGCAGAAGCAGGACACCGTCTATTCGTATGGCACCTACCTGCGCAAATATATCCGTGAGATTCGTGCTAAGGGTGCCAACCCCGTACTCATGTCGCTGACGCCCCGCAATGCCTACGACGAGAAGACGGGCAAGATTGTGCGCAAGCCCCAGACCGAGTGGGCTGCCTATGTTGCAGCCACCGAGGGTGTGCCCTTCATTGACCTCAACGAACTTTCGGGCAAGAAACTCGACAGTTTCAGCCGCTGGAAGGTGGACTATCATTTCCTGGGCGACAAGATCCATACCTCGAAGTTTGGTGCCGAGCTCAACGCCTACAACGCCGCCTTTGGCATCATGCAAAGCCGCAACCCGCTGCTGAAACCTCTTCAGAGAATGTTGAAGATGCCGATTCCCAACAAATGGATTGCCAAAGACCGTTATACTATTGCCAAGGACGGCAGCGTGAAGGCAAAGCCCGTTGTTTTCTTCACCGGCGACTCTACCGTGAAGAATGCCGACAAAGACGATGACGGCATGTGGGGATGGGCCTCGCAGGCAGCAACGATCTTCGACGAGAGTAAGATTTCGCTCGTGAATGCCGGACGTGCTGGACGCTCCACCCGCTCCTTCATCCGCGAGGGCCTCTGGCAGCAAGTCTATGAGTCATTGCAACCGGGCGATTTCGTAACGATTCAGTTTGGTCATAACGACATTTGCCCCATCACCGATCAGAAAGCTCGTGGCGTCATTCCTGGTACAAAGGATACGTTGCATGTCTACCACATGGACAACGATACCTATGAGGTGGTCTATTCCTTTGGTTGGTATCTGAAGAAGATGATTGACGATACCAGAGAGAAGGGTGCCACGCCTATCCTCGTCTCGCTGACGCCCCGTAACGAGTGGCCTGGCGGTAAGATAGAACGCCGTGACGACAGTTATGGCAAGTGGTACAGTGAAGTGGTGGAACAGACTGGTGTTGAGTTCATAGATATGCACAATATATCCGCAGACTTCCTTGACAAAAAGTTCTCGGTGAAGCGTTTGCCTGAAGACAAGGAGAAGGCAAAGGCCAAGGTGGAAGAAATCAAGAAGAAGGCAGGTGATGTCTATTTCAAGAAAGACCATACCCATGCTTCAAAGGCGGGCGCTCAGATGAATGCTCAGAGTTTTGCCAAAGGCCTGCGTCAGAACAATAGTGAATTAGCCAAGTATTTGAAGAAATAAATGATAGACAGGGCAACAGTAGATAAGATAATGGATGCGGCACGTATTGTCGATGTCGTGGGAGAGTTCGTCACGCTGAAGAAGAGTGGGGTGAACTACAAAGGCCTATGTCCTTTCCACGACGACCGCAACCCGTCGTTCATGGTATCGCCCTCGAAGAATATCTGTCATTGTTTCGTGTGTGGTAAGGGTGGAACCCCTGCTAGTTTCCTGATGGAGCACGAGCAGATTACCTATCCCGAGGCCTTGCGGTGGCTGGCTAAGAAATATAACATAGAGATTGTCGAGAAGGAGATGACCGACGAGGAGCGTGAGGCACAGAGCGAGCGCGAGTCAATGTTCATTGTCAACGAGTGGGCGAAGGATTGGTTCCATAAAATCCTACTTGAAGATCCTGATGGTAAGGCTATCGGACTGCAGTATTTCCGCAGTCGTGGCATTCGCGACGATATCATTGAGAAGTTCCAGTTGGGCTATGCCCCTCAGCGGCGCGATGCTCTCTCGTCGACTGCTATCAAGAAAGGCTATAAGTCGGAGTTCTTGGTGAAGACGGGACTCTGCTTTGTAAGTGAAAAGGGAAAAATGAATAGTGAAAAATTTGCTACCGCTGCTGATGGTACGGCGGAAGCAAATTCTTCTTTTACTAATCACTCTTCCCTTATAGACCGCTATTCAGGTCGTGCCATCTTCCCTTGGTTCAATGTCAGCGGCAAGGTGGTGGCCTTTGGAGGACGTGTGCTTGACAGCCGTACCAAGGGCGTGGCGCAGAAATATGTCAACTCCCCCGACTCAGAGATCTACCACAAGGAGCGTGAACTCTATGGCATCTATCAGGCGAAGAAGGCCATTGTCAAGGAGGATCGGGTATTCATGGTCGAGGGTTATACTGATGTCATTGCCATGCACCAGGCAGGTATCGAGAATGTGGTAGCCAACAGTGGTACGGCCTTGAGTATCTATCAGATCAGGATGCTGCACCGTTTCACCAATAACATTACCTTGCTCTACGATGGCGATGAGGCTGGCATCCATGCCGCCATGCGAGGTACCGATATGCTCCTTGAGGAGGGCATGAACATCAAGGTGCTGCTGCTGCCTGATGGAGATGATCCTGACTCGTTTGCAAGGAAGCATTCTACTGATGAACTGCGTAAATATATCGAGGAGCATCAGACAGACTTTATCACCTTCAAGACGCGGCTGACGGTCCAGAACGTGGAAGACCCCGTCAAACGCTCCGAGGCTATTGGTGGCATTGTGAAGAGCATCTCTGTCATCCCCGACCAGATATTGCGTTCCACCTATCTGTCTGACTTTGCCCATCGGATCAACATGAAGGAGCAGCCCCTCATTGCCGAGATGAACAAGTATATCCGCAAGGGTATTGAGGACAAGGAAAAAGAGAGGGAGCGGGAGAGCCGTATTGAAGCACAGACGGGGGACAACAAAACCTCTGGTGCGACGAAAGTGGCACCTCCGGCAGAGCCATTGACCCTTCATTCCCCTCAGGAACAGGCTACCAAGGTAGAACTGATGCTTGTCCGTGAAATTGTGAGGAATGGCGACAAGGTGATCTTCAATCAGGTGGAGACAGAGGACGGACAGACCATCTCGCTAACGGTGGCTGAATATATCCAGTTCGATTTGTCGCAGGATGGGCTGTCCTTTGCCGTACCCCTGCACAACCAGATACTGGCTGAAGCGGTGGCGCATATCCATGATGAGGGTTTCGAGGCTGGTACCTATTTCTGTGCCCATCCCGACCTGCAGGTCAGTCAGTTGGCCACACGTCTCTCTCTCGACCGTCACCAACTGGGCGGGAGGTTCACGGTTGCCGATACGGAGATCAGTTTGCGTCAGCGAGTGCTCCATCTGGTGATGGACTTCCGTCTTGACATCGTAGAGACGCGCCTAAAAGAGATACAGCGGCAGTTGCAGCAGGTGGGCAGCAACGTAAGCCGTATGATGGAACTATTGAAAGAACATAAGGAGACCAAGGAACTTCGTGATGCCCTGGCCAAGAAACTGGGCAGCGACCTCCTTGTTTAAAACGGAAATATGTATTACATTCAGAAAAAACTAGAGATTTCAGCCAGTCACCATTTGGTGCTGGACTATGAGAGTAAGTGTTCGCAACTGCATGGACACAACTGGGTGATAACCATCTGTTGCAAGACCAAAACATTGAACCAGAACGGAATGGTTGTCGATTTTACGGAGATCAAACGTAAGATCAAGGACCGTTTGGATCATCAGAACCTCAACGATGTGCTGCCCTTCAACCCTACGGCTGAGAATATCGCCCGTTGGTGCGTGGAGCAGATCCCTACATGCTATAAGGCTATAGTACAAGAGAGCGAGGGGAATATCGCGATGTATGAGTGTGAAGAGTGAAAAGTGAAGAATTTGCTACCGCCATGAGGACTTTTCGCGTAAACGATATTTTCTATTCGTTGCAAGGTGAGGGACGTAATACGGGACGTGCAGCGGTATTCGTACGTTTCGCAGGCTGCAACCTGCGCTGCCCGTTCTGCGATACGGAGTTCGAGACCTATCGCGAGATGAGCAACGAGGAGATTCTTGATGCTGTCAAGGCTCTTATACCATCTAACCAAACGCCCTTCCCTTGGGGAGGGGCAGGGGGGAGGCTCCTTATCGTCCTGACAGGCGGTGAACCCACATTGCAAGTTGACGAGACTTTCGTGGACTTCCTTCATGAGCATGGCTATGAGGTGGCGATGGAGAGTAATGGCACACGTCCTGCTCCCAAGAACCTCGACTGGCTCACGGTGTCGCCAAAGCAGAAGCCTGTTCGTCAACATTGTAACGAGGTGAAGGTGGTTTTTACGGATGCTGAACATGTGTTAGATTTTGACCTCGAAGCAGATTACTATTACCTGCAGCCTTGCGACACAGGTGATGTCCAGCGCAATAGGGCTATTACGCAGGCCTGTGTAGAGTATATCAAGGCGCATCCCCAGTGGCGACTGTCCCTGCAAACCCATAAACTCATTGATATCCCATGAACTGGCAGACCATAGCCTTCATCATCCATCATGTGATAGTCATTATGGCTGTCATCCATGTGGTGATGGACAATCGTCAGCCAGCCAAGACTATGGCGTGGGCTATGGTGATTTACTTCTTTCCCGTGGTGGGCATCATTGCCTATCTCGTACTGGGAGTCAACACACGTCGTGAACGGATGGTCAGCCAGCGGTCGATGGACCAACTCACCAAGCGCTCCATGCTCGAGTTCGTCGAACAGCGCGACCTGCAGTTACCCGAGGCACACAAGCCTGTCATCGACCTCTTCGTCAATCAGAGTTTCTCCCTTCCGTTTAATAATAATGTGGTGGACGTGCTCTGTGACGGCTATGCCTTCTTCACTGCTCTGTTGCGCGACATTGCCTCAGCCAGGAACCACATCCATATCGATATCTATATCTTCGAGGAGGATGCCGTGGGCAATCTGGTGGCTGATGCGCTGATAGCCAAGGCTCGCGAGGGTGTTGAGGTCAGGGTTGTCTACGATGACGTGGGTTGCTGGGGGGTGAAGAACCGCTTCTTCGAGCGGATGCGTGTCGAGGGTATCGAGGTAGTGCCTTTCCTGCCGGTTCGTTTCCCCACCTTTGCCCGTAAGGTCAACTACCGAAACCACCGTAAGATTATTGTCATTGATGGTCGTGTGGGCTATATTGGCGGCATGAACATTGCCCTGCGCTATATCAAAGGGCGCAATGGACGTGGCTGGCGTGACACCATGCTGCGCATCGAGGGACAGGGTGTCTATGCTCTGCAGCGTGCCTTCCTCATCGACTGGTACTTTGTCGACCGTACGTTGCTCAGCGACCGCAAATATTACCCCTCTTCACTCCCCACGCACCCGTCGCCAAGTCCTCTCATCCAGACGGTGACCAGTGCACCGTTGGCTGTCTATCCGGAGATCATGCAGGGCTATGTGCGCATCATCCTCTCTGCCAAGAAGTACATCTACATCGAGTCGCCATATTTCCTGCCCACCGATGCTGTGTTCTTCGCTTTGAAGACTGCCGCCGCATCGGGTGTCGATGTGCGGGTGCTGGTGCCTAGAAAGACTGACGGCTGGTTTGTGGAGTGGGGTAGTCGCTCCTATCTGCGCGAGGCGCAGTCGGCAGGCATAACGGTCAGCCTCTATCAGGCCGCCTTCCTGCATTCCAAACTGCTGGTGTGCGATGACAGCATCTGTACCTGCGGCTCCACCAACATCGACTTCCGCTCGTTTGAAAACAACTTCGAGGCGAATGCCTTCTGCTACGATGAAGATCTGGCTGTGCGGATGAAGATGGTATTTCTGGAAGACGAACGGTCTTCTGTCCCGCTCAGTTCATTCCCAGAACGGATGCATCCCCGCTTCTTCCCTCGTCTGGGCGAGTCGCTCACACGTCTGCTGTCCCCTCTGCTCTGAACAGCGAGAAGTTCACGCTGCCGTAACTCCTGTGCTCCACGAAGTGCGGGTGTGCAGAGAAGTCATAGTCTTTGCCGTGTTCAAACACAAAGATGCCCCCTTCTTTCAGCAGTCCCTTCTCGAAGATCAAATCGGGTATGGTGGGTAGTTCTTTTAAGGCGTATGGCGGGTCGGCGAAGATGAAGTCGAACTGCAGTCTACAGGATTTAATGAAGCGGAAAACATCGCCGCGCAGGGGAAGAACACTGGCTTTTAGTTCTTTGCTGTTGGTAATCAGTTTCTGAAAACATTCGCAGATGAAACGATGGTGGTCGCGGTCCATCTCCACACTGGTGACATGGGCACAGCCACGTGAGGCGAGTTCGAGGGAGATGCTACCCGTGCCAGAGAATAGGTCGAGGGCTGTTGCTCCTTCGAAGTCGATATACTGGTTCAGCACATTGAAGATGTTCTCCTTGGCGAAATCGGTGGTAGGCCGCGCCTTGAATGAGCGTGGTATCTCAAAATGCCGTCCCTTGTATTTCCCTGTGATGATTCTCATAACTCCAACCTCATAACTCCAACCTCAAATCTCCAACCTCAAACCTCAAATCATCTCACCTTCCTTTTACGATAAGCGTCATCAGGTCGTAGGGCATGCCCTTGATCTGTGTTACAGGGTGGTTGTTGAAGTCCACGGCGGGCTTTATCACGTACACTTTCTCCAAATAGGTCTTCAGTCCTTCCAGCAGTGCCCCCTCTTCAGGTATTTCACCTACCAGGTGTAACTCGTCGTGTGCGGCATCCATCTGCAATTGGTTCCAGATGTAGAGCAGAAAGTATATGGCATCCTTGGTGCGTGCCGCATCATACGAGTTGCAGAACTTGAATCGGTTCTGCTGGAAACCGAACACCTCAAGTCTGTTCTCGTGGAAGTATCCGTAGAGTTTTTGATACGAACCGGTGAAACTGCGCTGATGCAGGTGACGCCAGACGGGCGAGATGGCTGTGACGAGCCGCACGTCCTGAAAGTGGTCGTCAATGACGAGTCGCAGGTCCTTGTTCATCGAGAATACCGCCACCGCATTCAAGTCCGGCAGCACATTGTAGTACACGGCATCGTGCTCCTGACGGGGGAAGGCGTGGCTGTGGAGGGCTTCTATGTCTTTCTCGTTGAAGTTCTCCACGGGTACCAGCAGCACTTCCGAGTCAATGGTTACACGGACCCTTGGTGGTGCCTGTAGCAACAGGTCTGCCTGTTTGAAGGCTTCGCGCAGGTTGGCAGCCATCGAGATGCCGCTCTTCACGACAAATGGTTCGTAAATCACGTCTACGTCATTCTCTGCCACACACGAAAACGATAGTGACCCGCGTCCTACCCTTATCGTCAGCCTTTGGTTTTTCTTACTTATTTCTGACATCCTCGTTCCAATTTTTTGCAAAGGTACAATAAAGTTTTTGTTTTGAAAAAAAAGTAGGTACAAAAGTAGGGATAAATGCAGACTTTTTATTATTTTTGCACAATAATTCTAAAACAGAGTGATTATGCAGAGATTAACCTATATGATATGCTTCGTTTTTCTGGCTCTGACCACGAGGAGCGTCTCAAGGCACTATTGCAGAAAGACTTGGGCATTGCCCGCGAGACGTCAGAGGCTATCCATCGGGCTGTTGAGGACTTTGTCGGCGGCGCCGAGCCCAGCGATGACTTGACAAAGATGTGTATCATCATGTACTGATCTGTTCTTTGGGAATAGAATCCTATTATACTGATGATCCGGGAAGAACTGGTAAACAGACTGCGGATATGTCTGGGACATGTTCCTACAGCAGAGCAGGAGAGGGCGATGCAACTCTTTGCGGACTTTTTGACGGATCGCGAGGAGCGTACTGTTTTTGTGCTGCGAGGGTCAGCAGGAACGGGTAAGACCACGCTGGCGGCAGCGGTGGTGCGAGCCCTGCTGGGCCTGAACCAGAAACTGGTGCTGATGGCACCAACGGGTCGTGCCGCCAAGGTTCTCTCAGGCTATGCGGGCATGCCAGCCTATACCATCCATAAACGTATCTATCGACAGAAGACGGCAGGCGATATGTCGGCCTTCTGCCTGAATTTCAATCAGAGTACTGATACGCTGTTTTTGGTTGATGAGGCATCGATGGTGAGTAACGCAGGCTTCAGCGATACCTTTGGCAGTGGCTGTCTGCTGGACGACCTCATCCAGTTCGTGTATGGAGGCCGTAATTGTCGGCTGATGCTGATTGGCGATAGGGCGCAGTTGCCACCAGTGGGCGAAGAAGAGAGTCCAGCCCTGGTGGCTGGCGTGCTTAGGGGGTATGGGCTTGATGTCTTTCAGACCGACCTCAACGAGGTGCTCCGTCAGAGCCAGGAGTCGGGAATCCTGTGGAATGCCACTCAAGTAAGATGTATGATGGCTGATGGTGGATGGAGTCTGCCTAAGATTCGTTTCCACGGTTTTCCTGATATTGTTAATGTACCAGGCGATGAACTCATCGAGTCGCTGGCTACCAGTTACAGTCGTGCGGGTATGGACGATACAATCGTCGTTACCCGCAGCAACAAACGCGCTAACATCTACAACCAGGGCATCCGTAATACCGTGCTCGACCGTGAGGACGAACTCTGTCGTGGCGACCGCATCATGATAGTGAAAAACAATTATTACTGGCTTTCGGCTGACGGCTGTTCGCAACTGGCCAAGAGCCAAGAGCCAATTGCAAATAGCCCATTCAGTTTCATTGCCAACGGCGACATTGCCGTGGTGCAGCGTGTCAGGAACGTGCATGAACTCTATGGCTTCCGCTTTGCTGAGGTCACCATGTCTTTCCCTGACTATGATGACTACGAACTTACCGCCATTGTCCTGCTCGACACGCTGACTACCGAGGCGCCTGCCCTCACTCGCGAGCAGCAGGAACAATTATATAATAAGGTGATGGAGGACTATATGGACGTGCCCTATAAGTCGGAACGCCTGAAGAAACTCAAGGAGGACAAATATTATAATGCTCTTCAGATAAAGTATGCCTATGCCGTCACCTGTCACAAGGCCCAAGGCGGTCAATGGGCGCATGTCTATATCGACCAGGGCTATATGACTGACGATATGGTTGCCGCCGACTATGTCCACTGGCTCTACACGGCCCTGACCCGTGCCACCGAAAAGGTCTTCCTTGTCAACTGGCCGAAGACTCAGGTCATGCCTCCTCAGACATCTTCATGATCCAAGGAATATAGCCTGCGAATTCCTCATCGTATTTATGGACCATGTCCAGATCCTCATACGGGCGGATGTCGTGATGAATGAATAACTTCTTGTTGGATGCGAGTTGTTTCTTGAATGCCTCATGCTCATACTTGTCTTCGTCAGCATGGGGCTTTCTGAAGCCCATCACCAGTTTCTCCACATTCCAGCGGTTATGCTCTACCTTGGCAAGGACTTCTATTTCCTCACTCGACAGCGTGTCGTAATCACGCGACTTGTTGGTGATGTCCAGTCCTCGCATGGCTCTGAGAGTCGCCAACTTGGTCCTCATGGTATAGGCATTATAGAGGCTCGACCATTTCAGCGCCACAGACAGTTCCCTCCAGTATTTGTCTGCCTCTGCCCATATCTGTTCTGGCGACATGGCATCCAGTGCCAGAATGCTCTGGAACTTGCGTGTGTCGTAGTCTGCCGTAGAGTAGAGGTAGTTGATGAGTTTAGCGCGTTTCAGCGAGTGGTTGTCAGCGGTGTAGGCCGTCTCGTTCATGCCGAAGGGATAGATATGGGCATAGCGGGCATCGCGTTTTTTCTCTATGAGTTCGTCTTTTTCGTTAACGTAGGCGTATGTCATTTTCTTGTTGTCCTTCGTGTCAGCGTTTCTCAGGTTCGTAACGAAATTGTCAGAACGGTCCTGACGGATAAACACAGGAACGCCATTGTCATATACCGCATCAGGCATGTTCATGCCCATCACGAAGTTCTGACGCTGGTCGGCCAGGGCCAGGAAGATAGACAGATACTGCTTGCCTGCTTCTCGGCTCTCATCGTGCTCTTTCGCCCAAGTCTCTATCAGGTCCTGTATGGGCTTCGAGAAGATGTTGCCCTTGATGAATTCAAACTCCACGTCAAGGAATGGGGACTTGTTCTTGAATATCACGTATTCGTCTCTTTCTCCCTCCTTCTCTTTCTTGTCCTTATCCTCGGTGGTGACGTCATAGTAGTAGAAGGGCTGTATCTCGAAGAAATGACGGTTTCGGATGATGAACTCCTCTTTCTCTTTGTCTGCATTGATGTCGATGAATGTGATTTTCGTCTTCTTTTCCTTTTTGCTGTAATTGGGGAAGTGCAGCACATTGGCTGCCTCCATGGCGAAGGCTACGGCAAAGTTCGTCGTTCCCACAAATACCAGATGCACATACTTGTCATCGTCAGGCGTGATGCCCTTGCCGTACACGGCAGGGTAGGAGTATGTCTTGCCAGGGTAGTCGAAGTCCTTGTATTCTCGCTTGACAAATACCTGCTTGGCCCATCCGGTATAGAAGTTGTAAGGTATGAACTCGATGCCCAGGTTGCCCACTTTCTTGAATATCTCTGAAGTCTTGAAGGCCGCATAGGTGTCCAGGTCCTTGAACACGCAGACTATTCTGTCGGGATGTCCTTTCACCTTCGGGTCTTCCAGGTATCGGCAGATGCTGTCCACGCACTCCACGTTGATGGCATCGTGGGCCGACTTCTTGTGGTTGCCTACGATATAGATGTGTTCTGCCGTCTCCAGATAGATGTCCTTGAAGTCCTCTGTCGAGATACGGTGTCCGTAGTTGATGATGATGTGCCTCATCTGTTCCTCCGTGAACGACTTGTGCAGTTTCTCCCTGATGTCGGCAACCTCAGCCGAGGTCATTATCAGGACGTATGCATTCTTGTCTTTCTCAAAGATATACGCGATGAACGATGGCACCATCTCGTCATAGCCCATGATGATGTAATGTCCGGACTTCAGATAGTGGATGTGTCCCTCCTGGTGATTCGCCACGCGCCGTTCTATCGAGTTCGTGATGATACCGATGATGACACCGTTGAAGATGAAGGCACCGATAAGGAACGTGATACTGCTGGCAATGAGCATCCAGCCGTGCACATGTGTCCCGTCGTTGCCCATATAGAGATTGTTGAGCGCATTGGAGTCTAACAGGAGGTAGAGCGGCAGCAGCCACTTGTTCAGATTCTCCGCTTCGCAGAATTGCTCCCACTGGCTGTTCGATGCTGCCAGGAACAGATATGACAATCCCAAGGCAAACAGAAGTGCGATTCCCAGTACGGCCAGTTGCCTCATCAGGTTTTGTGCCAGCACCCTGTCGAAGCGGAGCCATAGTGTCCTCTTGATCTTTCTCTTCATCGTTGATGGTTTATGTGTTATTATTTGACTACAAAGATACAAATTATTTCCGATATGACAAAAAGAATACCGTGTTTTTTTGTGTGAATCATAGAAGAAAGACCGTTCTCTGTCTTTCACAAGTCTGCTCTTCTGACGATCTCTTCTACCAGCCTATTTAGCATCAGACATTGTTCACGCGAGATGGTGCGCCGTTGCATGTGATACTCCCATGGACTTACCTGTAGAAGACGTCCTTCTGAGCATGCATCAAAGGACTCCCCTGACGGTTTGTACAATGCCGGAAAGCCATTCTCCCTGACAAGAATGATCTTGTAGCCTCTGTCCATGGCTTCGCGCATCACCTCTTTCTCACGAGTGGCAATGGCAGCGCTCACCAAGATGCCGCCTGCCTCTCCGCATGCCAGCCACTTCTGCTTGTAATCAGCATATTCCTTGTCAGTATAGGCTTTATGTACAATGACTGCAACCTTCTGGGGAATATTGAGCAGGAAGTGGTTGCCTACCGTCTGGCAATGCCATTCACCGATATCAATGTAATGCATAGTGGTGAAGAAGTCTGGATAAAGTCGTTTGATGGCCAAGCGCCGAGGGTTATCATCAAGGTAGTGTATCCAGTTGTCGAGTTGCCCGTCTTCAAGCAGAATCAGGTCATTGTAGCCAGTTTCAAAGAGTACAGGAAGATTCTTACCCGCAGGAGAAACTGCGGGAGTGGTGAATGTTCCTCCTGCCGCTTCTCCTTTTTCTGCTCCTCTCGCCGTTTCTCCCTTTTCTGCTCCTCTCGCCGTTTCTCCGGCGGGCCTCATTCCCGTCAGTCGCCACCATGCCCTCGTGCATCCTACCTTGAACCCCCTCACGACATCGCCTAGGTGCTTGCCTTCTGGCATGTCCTCATTGACCCTCACTATCATGTGAATGTGGTCAGGCATAATGCAGAGTTTCCATATCTCAACCATCTTATAGAAGAAATGAATCTTTTGCTGTTCTTCATCACGGATTGCTTTTCCAAGTTCCGTTAGTTCTACTTGAGCAGCATAGCCTGGTATAGTAACCACCCTCCCCAGCACCGCATGTCGACCTTCTACTACCAAGGTCAGCATATAGGTGCCCTTACGACGATAGTTGTGCCAGGGCTTGCGTCGCTTCATGTTATGTTTCGTCTCTGCTATCTTCACACCTGACGATAAGGCTTCTTCCCTACTTCTAGACATACCGTTTTGTTGATCAATTCTACCAACAAAGATAGTTCTTTTTGTGCAGAAACGAAACTAATTACCTCTTGATGAAGCCACTCTTAACAACTTTTATATAATCATAAAGATTCTGAGCGGTGAGGTGGTGGATAAGGAGGTACATCTTTCGTTAGATGGCGGTAGAAACTGATCATAAGTTTTCGGCTTCTGAAGAAAAGGAGTAAAAGATTTGGTAGTTAGGGGAGTAGTTTGTATCTTTGCAACATCAAACAAACTGGTAAGAATCATATTTTTTCATTCATAATAATAGCATCAGATGGAACAGAAGCAACATGATTTGGGATCTACGAAACTACGACGTGACAGACAAAATGAAAGCCAGGCGGAGAAGGGGCAGTCGATTTTATGGCTACGATGGCTCATTGCGGCAGTCTTCTTCATTCTCGTCGCGCTGCTTTTGATGGCCTTGATTAAATGTGGAGACCAGCCGGCTGCTACCGATGAACTACCCATTTACCTTTCCTGTCCAGACGATAACCACCCCCACCTGATAGATCTTGGCCTCCCTTCGGGCACTCTGTGGGCCTGTTGTAATGTCGGTTCAAGGACTCCAGAAGGATTTGGCGGGTACTATGCGTGGGGAGAGACTGCTGAGAAAAGCGATTACCAATGGAGTACGTATGCTTATTACAATAGCAATTCCAACACTCCTATGGATGAGGCCGTCAATATCGGCTACGACATCGCTGGTACGGAGTATGATGCTGCGACGGTCAACTGGGGCGACCAATGGAGGATGCCATCGAGTGATCAAAGCCACGAACTTATCTACAATTGCAGTATATCTTGGACAACCCGGAATGGTGTGAGGGGACAGGTCGTGAAGGGAGCCAATGGCGGCAGCATCTTCCTTCCCGCTGCAGGGTGGCGTCATCATGCTGTTATCGACAGCGTGGGTGTAAAGGGCGGTTATTGGTTGTCAACATGCCATGAACTGCATCCCATTTATTCCACGCGTATGGTTCTTCGTGACACTACGATTGTCTATGGCCTACTACGATATTTTGGTCAATCCGTTCGCCCTGTATCCGTAATAAGTGCCAAGACTGTGGTGGATTAGGTCTCTAAATAGGAAAGAAGCCTCCATACAGAAGGCTTGACTGGACTCAAATGCCTCCCGTCTCTCATTCCGATGCTTTGCAGCCTCCGTCCGAATGCTTCCTTACTACTATAAGGAGACATTCCGACGACTGTTGAAAAGCATCGGAATGGGGCATAGATGACGTTCGAACAGCCAGTCTACTTTTCCACTTTTTCACTTCGGACATTTGGGTTTCCACTTATTCACTTTGGACATTTAGGTTTTTCACAGAGCAAACAGTACCTTGAACTTACTCACTTACAACTTACTCACTTTTGACATTTAGGTTTTTCCAACTGCTTGAGTGTTACTGTGTTGCGATAGTTTTTGATGAGTGTTACCTTTGTCATGTTGTAGCGATTATTAGATTCTGTCTGCGAAGTTACAACATTTTTTTGTGATAGCCAAAACTATTACAAATTTTTTTACTCAGAATTGGTTCTGCGTCAATTTGGGTGGTAATTTATTGTTGCATTATTTAACTAACTACCTAATATTCAATACATTAGTTAACTAAATGAAGTTGCAGATGTGCGTATTTTTTCGTATCTTTGTATGTGAACC
>Ga0310695_10007639_pt1 | contig 17162 bp, 12 predicted proteins | sample RumenRJG_04DNA_FD_203882 | JGI IMG/M metagenome (GOLD analysis project Ga0310695, IMG submission 203882) | Bovine rumen microbial communities from Lethbridge, Alberta, Canada - RJG_04 (v2) (version 2) | ecosystem: Host-associated > Mammals > Digestive system > Stomach > Rumen | place: Canada...
ATGAGCGACAGCAGAAGCAGCCACCCGCAACGTTTTTCTGTTCTCATTGTTTCTTCGTATTAATCGTTAATGTTTTGTTCTTCTTCAGTTGTTGATGCGAGATGCGATAGGTCTTCAGCGGCTTCCCGCCGAGCGTCATCCGGTCGATTAGCACCTCGGAGGGGTCGGCCGAGCGGCGCTCTATCACGATGTCGCCATCGGGATAGTAGACAGGGTCGAGATGCAACGTCACCCTGTTGAACACCGGTGTGGTGATGCAATAATACGGTGAGCCGGGACAGTCGGGATAGAGCCCCATCATCGAGAAGATGAGCCATGTCGACATGGTGCCGCAATCATCGTTGCCGGGTATTCCGTCGGGCCGGTCGCTGTAGTGCTGGCCGATCAGCCGGCTGACCAGCCGCTGCGTGCGCCACTCCTCACCCTTGAAATAGCAGAAGAGATAGGGATAGGCTATGTCGGGCTCGTTGGCGGGGTCGTAGAGTCCCTCGTCGAACACTCGCTGCAACTTATTCACAAATGCCTTGTTGCCGCCCATCAGCCGGGCCAGTCCGCTCACGTCGTGGGGCACGTAGAACGTATAGTTCCATGCACTGCCCTCATGAAAACCGGGAGCATTCGAGAAGTCGGCACCGGCTTTCGGGTCGAAGGGGGTGAGGAACGAGCCGTCGGCATTGCGCGGACGCAGCGTTCCGTATTCCTTTGAGTAGTAATTCCTATAACCCAGGCTCTGCTGATAGAACCGGCGGGCATCCTCTTTCTTGCCCAGACTGGCTGCCAACTGGCTCAGTGCATGGTCGGCAATGTAATACTCCAGGGCATGCGACACAGAGTTGTCGCCCGAGAGGTCGGCGGCATAAGCACCCATGGGCACATATCCCTTCAGCAGATAATCGTCGATGTCAGGGCGCATCTTATTGTCTTTTCCGGGGGCGGTGGCCGAATGGCGGAAGGCCTCATAGGCACTCTCGATGTCGAAGTCGCGCAGTCCCTTGAGCCACGTGTCGGTGATGACGGGTATCGAGGGGTCGCCCTCCATGGTCCATGTCTCGCGGCCATAGAGTTCCCATTTGGGCATCCATCCCCACTCGCGGTACATATCAATCATCGAGCGCACCATATCCAACTGACTGTCGGGATAGAGCAGCGTAAGCAACTGATGCACATTGCGGTAGGTATCCCACAGCGAGAACACCGTATAGCGGTTCTTGGCCTTGCCTTGCAGTCGGCCTGTCTCACTGCTTTCCATCATCGGATACTCGCCGTTCACATCCTGCACGATGTTGGGATGTATCTGCGTATGATACAAGGCGGTATAGAACATGCGGCGCTGCTGCTCGGTACCGCCCTCCACCGTGACGACGCCCAGCTGGCGGTTCCACTGCTGGCGGGCAGCGGCCTTCATATTGTCGAAGTCGAAACGGGGCTGCTCTTTCTGCAGGTTCTGTCGCGCATTGGCGATGGAGACGAACGAGATGCCTGTCTGAATCTCCACCTGTTCGCCCTCCTCGAGGTCGTAACTGAAGAAATAGCCAATCTCATTGCCAGCCATCTCGCGCCCATAGCGGGTGTAGAGCTTATAGCGCCCGTTGTCGGTGTCCCACTGGGCCTCCACACCGGTCATGGCTGGCTGCTTCTTCCAGTAGCCCGAGGTCTTGGGCACTCGGTTGACGCGCATCACGAAATAGACCGGAAAGACGGCCTGCGCATTGTAGCAGAAGGTGCCCAACAGGCGGAAACCTTCTATCTCGGTGGCACTCACCCGGCGCACCATACCGCCCACCTCGTTGGTCAGTCCGTCACCGATATTCACCAGGATGTGGCTCTCGCCGCCCCGGAACGTATATCGCTCGGCGGCTGTGCGCTCCGTGGCAGTCATCTCGCAACGGATGCCATATTTCTTCAGCAGCACTGAGTAATAGCCGGGCGAGGCCTGCTCGTCGGTGTATTCAGAGCCATAATGACGGTAATCCACATCCAATGCCCCGCTGGTGGGCATGGTCAGCAGCGACCCCATCTCCGGGCAACCCACACCGCTGAGCGTTCCGTGGGCAAAACCGGTGATATACTTGTTGTTATATTCATAGGGCGCCGACCACCAGCGAGCGTCTTTGTCGAATTGGTTCAGGTCGCTGCCCATCACATTGAACGGCACCACCGACATCATGCCGTGAGGTACCACTGCCCCGGGATTGCACACGCTGAAATTGGTCGTCCCGATGAACGGGTCTACATAGCGGGCCAGGTCGTCGGCTGCCGCAGCCGCCAGCGCCATCATCAGTGCCAGGCACCCTGTCATTATTCGCCTCATATCTCTCTTATTACAAGTTTCTTGTTTTTATTGTTTTACGCTCATCTTTCCTTCCAGCCTGATGTCGTCCGACGCACTGCCCACCATCACCGTGAACTCGCCGGGCTCAACGACACGCTGCAGACTGGCTGTCACCACCTCGAGGTCAGTCCTTGTCAGCACAAATGTCACGCGGCGTGTCTCACCGGCTTTCAGATGCACTCGCTCGAAATGCTTCAGCTGGCGGTTGGGCTGCACCACCGATGCCACCTCATCGCGCACATAGAGCTGGGCCACCTCGTCGCCGTCTACACGACTGGTGTTACGGATGTCGAAACTCACCTCATACCGGCCGCCGGCCTGCTCGCCGATTTGCAGGTTGCTATAGGCAAAATCGCTGTAGCTCAGCCCGTAGCCAAAGGCATAGAGCGGCGTGACGGGCATCTCCACATAGTCGTGCCCCACGGGGTTCTTCCGGTTATAATAGACGGGCAGTTGTCCCACACTGCGCGGTACCGACACCGACAGACGGCCGGCAGGATTGTAGTCGCCGAACAACACATCGGCCACAGCCATGCCGCCCTGCTCGCCGGGGTAATAGGCCGTCAGCAACGCATCGGCATGCTCGGTGGCCCAGTTCTTCAACATGGGACGGCCCTCGATATAGACCACCACCAACGGCTTGCCCGTCTGGCGCAGGGCGTCGAGCAGACGGCTCTGCATACCCAACAGGTCGAGTGTGGCCCGGTCGAAGCCCTCGCCGCACTCCATGTCGCTCACGGTCTTGCTGTCGGTCACGGCAGCGCCGGTCTCTTTGTATTCGGTCTTGAAGTCGCGCGCACTGGAACCACCGACCACAGCCACCACCACGTCGGCACGACGAGCTGCCTCTACAGCCTCGCTGATGTCGTTGCTGCTGGTGTCGCGAATGGCGCAACCCTTCACATATTCCACTTGTCCCTCAGGCAGTTTGGTCCTCACACCGTCGAGCACGGTCTTCACCTTCTCGTCGGGCTGCGGAGCGGTATAGTCGCCCAGCATGTTATACCGGTTGTCGGCATTCGGACCCACCACGGCCACACGCACATCTTTCTTCAGCGGCAGGGTGTGGTGGCGGTTCTGCAACAGCGTGATGCTCTCTTGCGCCACCTTGCGGGCCAAGGCCACATGGTCGGCGGCATGCACCTGCTGGGCTGCCTCTTGCGGATGAACGTAGGGATGGTCAAACAGGCCCATCTCAAACTTCATGGTCAGGATGCGGCGCACGGCCTCGTCGAGCACCGACTCTTTCAGCCGGCCTTCCCTGACAGCACCGATGAGCAGGGCGTAAGCCTTGCCGCCCAGGTCCATCTCCACTCCAGCATTGGCAGCCAGCACAGCAGCATCCTCCAGTGTCTCGGCCACATGATGGGTCTCCCACATGCCGTCAATGCTATAGAGGTCGCTCACCACAAACCCGCGGAAGCCCCAGTCGCGGTGCAGCACGTCGCGCAGCAGATAGCTATTGGCCGTACAGGGAATGCCGTCCATCGAGTTGTAGGAAGTCATGATCGACAATGCACCAGCCTCCACAGCACGGCGGAACGGCGGCAGGAAACTCTCGTGCAGGTCGCGCATACCCATATTGGTGGGGTTGCCGTTCTGGCCGCCCTCCGTGGCACCGTAGGCCAGGAAGTGCTTCAGCGTAGGCAGGGTGCTGTAGGGTTGCGACAGTTGGCCACCGCCAAGACCCTCGATGAGGGCCGCTCCCATCTCGCCGGCGAGCACTGGGTCTTCGCCGAAAGTCTCTTCCACACGACTCCAGCGTGGGTCGCGCACCAGGTCGAGCACCGGTCCGTAGCTGATATGGCCGCCCTGCAGGCGTATCTCCTTGCCGATGGCACGGCCCACCTCGCGCATCAACGCACGGTCGAAGGTGGCTGCCATGCCCAAACCCGTGGGAAAGACGGTGGTTCCAATGGCCATGTGTCCGTGGGGTGCCTCCTCAGCCAGGAAGATGGGAATGCCCAGACGGGTCTTCTCCAGGGCATAGCGCTGCATGGCATTGCCGGCCTGCGCTGCCAGCTCGGGTGTCAGACCGTTCGCCAGCGTCTTCCTCGTCCATGGGTCGGCACGGTAAACACCCCAATAAGCGCCCACATGCAGGCTGTCCACCTCGCGCATGAACTTCTCGGAGACCGTCACTGCCGACTTGCCCTTGAACTTTGATCCTTGAACCTTGAACTTTGAACCTTGGACCTTGAACTTTGCCTCTTGCACCCTCTGATGAATGACATACGAGTCCCAGCCCAGCAGGCAAAGAGTCTGTCCGACCTTTTCCTCGAGCGTCATCCGCTGCAGCAGGTCGTTCACACGCACCTCCACCGGCAGCGTCTTGTCCTTATAAGGAACCCCCTTGGCGCCGAATGCCACAGTACCAATGAGCAATAAGCAACTTGTCAATATCTGTTTTTTCATGATGAAAAATGTTTTTCTTCCTATTATGAATAACAACTCACGGGTACTTTTCACCTATTCTTATCTTTCCTTTTACGGCCACTTCGGCATATTCCGTCCCGCCATTCAGCATGATGCGCACCGTCTTACGGAAAGATCCACGGCTGGTCAGTGGCCGATAGGTCACCGTTACCCATCCTTTACCGCCTGCAGCTACGGGTTCTTTGCCGAAGGTTGCCGATGTGCAGTTGCAATGTGTCTTCACCGTGTCGATAGCCATTGTCGTGGTTCCTTGGTTGACAAACACGAACCGGTGGCTCACAGACTCGTCGCTTGTCAGTGTGCCGAAATCGTGCAGGGTGTCGCTCGTCACAAAGTCTGTCGACCTACTCTCTTGCCGGGCAACGACTTTACTGGCATATATCGAGTCTTCTGCCGTCATCCTTGCCTGCTTGGGCGTTCCGCCAGCACACGACAAGAGGGCACATACCGCCAAACTTGCATACTGATATTTCTTCATGCGTATTTTTCAGTTAGCTTTGCAAAGTTAGTAATAAATTCACGAACAGCCAAACAAACTTTACATAAACTCCATCTCCTGACATTCCAAAAAGTCACTCTTCCCGCTCCAGCCCAAAAAAAGAAATCCGGGACACAGGCAATAACCTGCGCCCCGGACGTCGTTATAGAGAGACAATTAACCTAAAAAGGCTGATGAAAATACGGGTCTTTTGGCTTGTTATTTAGCCGTGATACCCAGTCCCATGAGGCCGGCATAACCCCATGAGGCATACTGCCAGTAGTAGCTGTTGGGGTCGAGCTCGATGGTATAACGGAGATAGCGGGCCGGCATGGGTGCATAGAGCACGTACCAGTCGTTCCAGTCATCACCGCGAACGGAGTTGGCTTCAGCCGTGCTGCCCAGGTTAATCCAGTTGGAGTTGTCGGTGCTGATGGCAACAGAGAACGATGCCATCACATAACTTCTCATGTAGAAAGCACCTACCTGCTTCTCCTCGCCCATGTCGAGAACAAAGTTGGTTGCTCCTTCTTTTCCGATGAAATCCCAGTTACCACCATACCAGCCACCTGCAAAGAGGCTGCTGTAGCCGCCTTCGACCATGTTTTCAGAGCTGACAACAGTGAAACTCTTCATCACGTCGTTGCTCAGAGGCGAACCGGCGTTGGCCAGGTCTTCCGATGTAGGATTGATGCGCATGAGCGACTCGGTCTCCATATACTTCAGTGCGAAGTAGCGGACACGGAACTTGTCGTCGCGTGCCAGGCGTACATCCTGGCCATTCACGTCTGACAGTACGATAGGAACGAGATAGCTTTCGCCGTCTTTCAGTTCAGAGGCTTTCTCATGGTTGAAGCTTACCTTGCAGCTTTCCGAGCTCATTGTGTCTGCAGCAACCGTGAGAGTGGTTTTCTCCAGGGTGATAGCGCCTGCCGGCAATTTCTTATAGTCGGTGTTGTTGGCTGCATTATAAGTGTCGACGAAGCTGTCGTCGTAGGCAATCTGCGCCGATACACCACCCTGCACCAGGCTGGTGGTCTTGACGTTTACCTCAACCTCCATGCCTCCCACAACACCTACTGGCGTTTTCAGCACGCTTGATGTAGAGATGGGCTGCATGGTCTTGTCCATATAGACGCGAGTGCCTTCTACGCCGTCGAAGTCGTAGGTCTCGTCGTCACTGCAGCTGGTGAGAGCCATTGCTCCGAAAAGCAATGCTCCACCAATCATGAATATATTCTTTAGTTTCATAATGTTCAATGGATTTTTATGTTATTTGTCAACTCGCATTAGAACGGGCACTTCTGATGGTCAACCCACTGTACGGTACCGAAAATAGTAGCATCATAGCCGTGGCCAGTCTCATCGCGCACCACGCCGCCGTCCTGAACCTCACCATTGAAGCGCCAGTAGGCAACCAGTCCTGCGGAACTGGGATCCACATAGCAGATTCCATCTTGCAGCTCAGCCTGCGAACGGGCAACGTTCCACACACGGCACTCGCTCACGCAACCGTCGAAGAAACGGGCATTACCAGCCGAGCGGCCGATGGCAAAACAGTCGTCCCAAGAGTGGCCGTCGTAAGCCATGCTCAGATTAATCGTTCCGCCTTTGGTCTCAACAGCCTGAATCTGCTCACCATCGAGGTATACACGCAGCCAAGAGCCATCGTAGACAGCGGCAAAGTGCAACCACTGGTTGGTGGGGAACTCATTCTCTGCCCATGCCTCATAGTGGTCTTTCTGGTCGGGGTGGAAAGCGGTTCCGATAGAAGCCTTGGCCAGCTGGAGCTTGTTGCAAGGATTACCGGCACCGTCGCCAAAGCGGAAGAGGAAATTCTCCTCCAGTCCTACCAGCGAGCTGATGCCGTTGGCACTGCGTGGAGAGTTGGGGAAGGAGATGGGTTTCACCTTCATCTCAAGCGTCATCTGGCTCATTGAGCGCACAGGACTCTCCTGGATGATGTTTCCGTCTTTATCCTTGGTGTCCTTAAATCCATATACATTGAATCCACCGGTACGGGCCAGGTAGGCAGCCTTCACATCAATCACCTTTGTGAGCAACAGATAAGCCGTGCGTGAAGACTCCAGGATGTCGAGGCCGCCACCGCTTACAGAGGTGATGGTCACCGGAATGCAATAGGCCACGCCCTCTTTCAGTTTGTCGCCATCGGCTTTTACCACCAACTGGTCCGACTGGGCTGTTCCGGCCTTGATGGTCACCTCACTACCGCTCAACGAGAAGCTCCCCGATGGAGGCAGCTCGCTGTTGCGGCCTGTCTGTGCATTATACTCATCAATCTTTGAGGGATCAACGGTGATTGAGATTTTCACATCCTCAGTGGCTTTGGCTGTCGACGAGACAGTAATAGCCTGGCTCGACTCACCATCTACGAGGAAGCGGATATTCTGCGAACTGAGGGTACCTGTGAGGAAAATGGCATCGCCATAGTCGGCGCCATTGTCGCAGGCGGCTAATCCCAACAGCATCAATGCTGCATAAATATATTTTTTCATTGTCATTACTTATTAAATATCTAACGGATTAATAGATGGCAGGATTCTGAATCTGAATGCACTCGCGGAAGCGGTAGTAAGGCTCCGGACTGTTAGAGTGGATGTTGTAGTCACGATGTCCGAAGAAGGCTCCGAAACCTCCCTTGCGTCCGTTGGCTGGCTGGAAGCGGGCCTGGTTGTACATACCGCTCAGGCTGCCCTGCCAGTTGTCACCCACGTTTTCGCACAGCACCACTTTCTCCCAAGGCCAGCCGCCATTGCTGGTGCCGCCACCGTAAGCCTGGTTGAAGGTGTAGTTGCAGATGTCGATGCACGAGGTAGGACCACATCCCGGAGAGTCAACGCACAGCAACTTCTTGGTGATGTTCTCATCATAGGTGATACGGTCGCCATAGCGTGCCTTGATCATGGCCAGACTATCTTGCTCGGCCGTCACGCTGTCGGCAGGCAGCGGACCCATATACTTGGCCAGATGCTTCATGAAGTGCAGGAAGTAGTCGCCGCTCAGGAAGTCGCCTTCCGGCTCGTAGTCGGCATCAAATCCGTCGAGGTCGTTGAGGAACACCTGATCGAGGAAGTATTCGGCATACAGCTCGATGGCATGGTTGATGGCCGCATTGCGGGCTTCGGTCTCAGCCTCTGTGGTGTGGGGCATGGCCTTGGCCTCGTTATACACTTTCTTGAAGTCTTTGTCGTCTGTCTCGGCGTCGATACGTGTGATGGCCACCACTAGCATCTTGGTGCCCTTGGTTTTCTGCACAAAGCGCAGTTCCTCCCACAGCTGGGTGTTCTCTTTGGCAGGAATTCCACCCCACAACGAACAGATGTCGAGCGAGTCGGGCAGACCGGCAAAGCGCACAGCCATGGAATTCTGAGCGCCATATTGTGCGAACCACATGAATGCGATGGAGTGGTCGCTGGCTTTGTAGTCGCGAAGGTTCTGGTAGTAAAGCGGACTATAGGTATAAGGTTTCTGTATTTCCTTTGTCTCTATATCCGTATCGCAGGCTGTCATCAGTCCGCCCACGGCAACCAGGGCCAGAAGATATTTTATTGCTTTCATATGTATTTTCTGTATTTTACCTTGATTTACTGAATTATCTTCTTACATCCCACCACAGGCGTGTGCCGGCGATGTCTTGTCCGCCAAGCAGTTGCACAGCAGCCTGTGTGTTGGCTGAGTTGTTAGAGTATTCCGTTGTTGGGAACTTCAGACGGCTGATGAGCTCGCCCGTGGGTACTTCGCCCTGTGAGTCGTTGCTCTGGATGGTCACGATGCCGGGATAGCCCGTGCGTCGCATCTCGCTCCATGCCTCCTGTCCGTCGGGATAGAGGGCAATCCACTTCTGCAAAGCAATGCGCTTGAGGTTGTCGTTGAGGTCGTCACCCCATTTCACGGTCACATTGGTCAGCATGTTCTCCACCGTCACCGAACGGCCGTTTGTGGGGTCGGTATACTGCTTGAGCGGCAGGTTGGTGTCGTTGGCGATATATGCATCAGCGTTGTTCACACTCCACGACGAGAATGCTGTACGGATACCATTCTCATAATACTCCTGTGCCGAGGCGCTGCCCAAGTTGAAGCGCAACTTAGCCTCAGCCATGAGGAAGTAGGCCTCAGCAGCTTTCATCCAAGGCATGTCGCTGTCTTGCGAGAAACGCATGCGCGAGGTCTTACCGCTATAGGTGCCTTTGTTCGGGTTGGGCATTCCGTTGCGGGCACCATGATAGCCGCCGCCATCGGTGCACTCTTGGAAGTAGGCACTCACACGCGGGTCGGCCAGACCGTTCAGATAGCAGTCCATCGTAGCACTCATGTGCTCGTCGTCCCAACTCTCCGACACTTCCCACATGGGGTTGTTGTACGACAGTGTGGAACTGTGGCGCAGGTAAGCGTCATCGCTACTGTCCTGCATCACTCCGATGCTGTTGGAGAGCACTGCCTGGATCTGCTCGCGAGCCTTGCTCTCGTCCACATTCGAGATGCGCATGGCCAAGCGCAGGCGAAGGGTATTGGCCAGCTTCACCCACTTCACCACATTGCCTTGGAACACATTATCGTAGTCAGCCATATAGGTGGTCTGAGTCTGGGCATAATTGGTCAGCACGTCGATGGCCTCGGCAATCTCTGTGAAGAAAGAGTTGTAGATATCGCGCTGGCTGTCGTAAGCCACCGAGGCGCTCTTGCCGAACTGGGTGTAGGGAATAGGACCATACATATCGGTGATGCGCTGCATGGCCAGCACCTTCACGATGGTTGCCAAGGCACGTGCCGGCGACACCTCGTCGGTATTATCGTAGATTTGTTTCCAGGGCAGCATGATGTTGGTATAGGCATCTGTGAAGGCTGCATTATACCAATTGGGATACAGCTGGTAGTGGTCGTTATGGCGTGAGGTATAACCCCAGCTGGTGATAGGAGCCACATAACTGGCAAAGAGGTCGCCCTGCAGCATCTCAGAAATCTGGTATTCACCCGACAAATCCTTACCCACAATGAACACGCCACGCTGCATCTGGCCGAACGGACCACCTGTGAGCAGGTTGTCATGTTCCATATCCTCTTCAGTGGCTGCGTTGGGGTCGTGATTCCACTTTTCATACTCGCCGGTACATGAGCTGAGCATCATGCTGCCTGCGAGCAGCAAACCACTGATGGCAATGATAAATATATTGTTTCTTTTCATAATGTCTATGCGTTTAGAAGTTAAGTTTCACTGAGAATCCGAGGTTGCGTGTGCTGGGCAGCATGAAGTAGTCCATACCATCGAAGTGAGTGCCTGTGCTGGCGGCCAGCTCAGGATCGAACGGCGACTTGCAATACAGCATGAACAGGTTGCGGCCGGTGAAGGCTACGTTCATGCCCTTGATGAATGGCACAACCTTCGTGATGGGCACATCGTAGCCCAGTGAGAACTCAGCAAGACGCACATTGGTCATGCTGTAGACATACTGTGAACCGGCGCTCGAGGCTGTCTGGAACCACTTCTGGGCAGCAGGCACCTTCGAACCGTTGATCATCACACCACCGGCATCGCGGGCATCGGCAGAGGCCTTCGACGTACCGTAATTGTCCATCAGGGCCTGTGTCATCGACACTCCCTCACCACCTACGCGGGCACTCAGCAGGAAGTTCATGGTCAGTCCTTTCCAGCTAAATGAGTTGCGCCAACCCATGGTGTACTTCGGAGCGGCATTGCCGGCATAGATGAATCCGTCTTTCAGGTCGCCTGCATTGCGGTCTATCTGTACCGAATTGTCGACATAGTCCACGTAAATGTGGCCGTGGGAGTCAGTGCGGAGAGCCGTTACATACAGGTCGCCGATAGAGCCACCCTCATAGAGGCGTGTCATGGCGTTGCCAATGCTGATCAGGTCGAGGTGGTCTTGCGAAATCTCACCCAGTCCCTCCAGCACGATGGGGCGCAGCAGCTCCTTAATCTTATTACGGTTGATGGTATAGGTGAAGTTCGACTCCCAGTTCACGGGTCCGAGAGGCTGCTTCAGGCCTACGCTCAGCTCGATACCCTTGTTGTCTACACGGCCGCCGTTGATATAGATATCGGTGAAACCAGTGGCCACAGACAATGGCGGATTGAAGATCTGGTTGTAGGTGGCAGTATGATAGAGTGACAAAGCCAGAGAAACCTTATCGCCCCACAGGTTCGACTGCAGACCAATCTCCCACGCCTTGGTACGCTCAGGCTCCAGGTCGGAGTTAGGATAGTTAGGCTGGTTGACAGGATAAGCATTCACGAACTTGTATCTCATATAAGGCAGATAAAGACTGGGCGAGTTACCCACCTCACTGTAGCTGGCGCGCAGTTTCATGAACGACAGCACATTGCCTTTCTTCATACCGGGAAACAGTTCGGTCAGGATAGCACTGACACCAATAGAGGGATAGAAGATGCTCTCGTGGTTGGTGCCTGCCATACCTACTGCCCAGTCGTTGCGGGCTGTGGCATCGAGATAGAGACGGCTCTTCCAGCCGAGTTGTGCGGTGGCAAAGACGGCCTGCTCGTTTCTGTGCTCACCATTCTGCTCAGGCTTCATTGAGCTCTGCATGATATTGTTCAGCGTGAACTTGTTGGGAACAGAGTTCAGGTAGCCACCATTGTAGTCGATGTTCCAGTCGATGTCCTGCATGCTGGCACCGATGTTGGCGCTCAGCGAGAAGTCGCCGAAATACTTGTCGATGTTCAGAATCACGTCGCTGTAAATCTGACGGGTGTTCTCGGTGTTCTTCAGATAAGCACCATACTTGCTGGCAAAAATCAGGTCGGTAGATGCCGAATATTTCTTCTCATACAGTGCGTTGGTATAGTCCATCTTGGCACGTGCGGCCAGGCTGATACCCTTGGCAATCTCGTAGGTCACACCTCCACTCACCATGAAACGGTTCTTGTGGTTGGTCAGGTTGTCGCGATTCACTATCCAGTAGGGGTTTTGCATGGCCAGCGCCATATTGCCCCAGGGCCAGTATTGTGTCTTGAAGTTGCGCTCGGCATTGTACATCTCAAACAGTTTGTAGGTGTCGAGACTGTAGCTGGGCGACATCAGGTAGAGTGGGACGATAGGGTTGAAATACTGTCCTTCCGACACCATATTGTTCTCGCGTACATTCATATACATGGCAGCCAGGTCGAGCTTCAGCTTGTCGTTGAGCATGCTGCTCGTGTTGCGAATCGACACGTTATAGCGGTCCAGCGTATTGTTCTCTACTATACCCTCGGCATTGGTGGCAGCCAGCGACACAAAGGTCTGGTTCTTGTCGTTACCCGTCGACAGGCTCACCGAGTTGGTGGTGTTATATCCCGTCTGGAAGAAGTCCAGCGGATCGTAGCTGCTAGGCTTACCCAGCTTCGAACCCCAAGCCGAGAACTCTCCTGCGGCCGAGCCGTAGGTATTCTGGAACTCAGGCGTGATGAACGGACTGAAGAACGAGGTATTGTTTGAATAAGTAAGACTAGTGCGGTCTTTCGAGCCGCGCTTGGTGGTAATCATGATGACACCGTTCTGGGCATCCTTACCATAAAGAGCCGAGGCAGCAGCTCCGCTGAGCACCGACAGGCTCTCTATATCCTCGGGGTTGATCATCGAGGCACCGTCGCCCGACTGGCCCATACCGCTGAAGAAATCGTCGGGCTGTGCGGTCTGCAGCGATGGCATGGGAATACCGTCGATGACATACAGTGCATTGTTGTTGTTCGAGATCGACTTGTTACCGCGCATCACCACCTTCGTGCCGCCGCCAATACCGGCCGACGAGGCATTGATCTGCACACCGGCCACCTTACCGGCCAGTGCATTCATGAAGCTGGCGTCTTTCACACCGGTAATCTCGTCAGAGTTCACCTGCTGAACGTTGTACGACAGGGCCTTGGCCTCTTTCTTCAGACCCAGGGCGGTCACCACCACCTCTTTCAGACTCTGCACGTCGGTCAGCATCGACACGTTGGCGGTGTTGCCTTTCACCTCGGTCTCACTGGTCTGATAACCCACATAGGTGGTCTCAATCACCGGGTTGGCAGCCGTCGTAAACAGGGTGTAGTTGCCGTCGATGTCGGTCACAGTACGCTCGTTGGTACCCTTCACAGTAACCACGGCACCAATCAGAGGCTCACCGTTCTCGTCGAGCACCTGGCCGCTGATCTTCCGGCGGTCACCCTGCTGCTGAGTCTTCTGCTGGGCAGCCTTCTTCTTCAGATAGACCACCTTGCCGTCTATCGTGTAGGAGATGTCCTTGCCGGCAAGCAGACTCTCAAGGGCCTTGCTCACTGAGACATTTTTCACATCGACACCGCCAACACGCGTATTGGCAATGTCGTCATCATAAAAGAACTTGTAATTGGTCTGTTTCTGGATTTGCTGGATGACGGTTCCCAGCGTGGTGTTACCCTTGCTGAGCGTCACCTGAGCGCTCACCCACTGAAACGGAGCAAAAACGAGGATGAGAGCCAACAGCAGCTGAGCTACCATTGGTTTCCTTTGGAAAAGGAAGCTTGTTTTACTTCTTCTCATGGTTGTTTATTTGGTTTTTAATCTGTTGATTTAAATACTAAACAATCAACACCGAAAAAACACTTAGGCAAAAACAAAAAAAAGATTTCTTCCTTCAGGAGTTACAGAAGTACAGATGATGGACACAGATTGCAGCAAGAAGACCCTACCCAGTCTCCTAGCATATCATACCTATCAGTTCTCACCTCTCAGTTCTCAACTAGAAAAAATCTCTCCACTTCTTATTGCCCGCTCAGTGTAATCGTCTGATTAGTAATGCGATATCTCACGGGCACCGTGTTGCACAAGGCGCGCAGCACCGAGTCGATATCCTTTTTGCGCTGAATGCTGCCCGAATAGGTGCTTTGGAGGTCCAGACCACTGGCGAGTACAACTTTCACACCATACACCTGCTCCAATGTGCGGGCTATCTCCACGATACTGGCATTCTCAAAGGGTATCAGGTCGTCGTGCCAGATGGCTGCCAACCGGGTGTTCACCTCGCTGACGCGCAGCATGCCGGTCTTCTGATCGATCTCGGCCTTCTGTCCCGGCATAAGCACCACCATGTCGCTGATGCGGCTGTTGCGCACGCCCACCGAGCCTTCTATCAGACTTACCTCCCCTACCTGATGCTCGGCATCGGCCTTGAAGTTGAACTTAGTGCCCAGCACCTTCACTGTCATCACCTTGTTACTCACGATGAAGGGGTGCAGCGAGTCTTTCGCCACCTCGAAATAGCCCTCGCCATCCAGTTCCACATTCCGCTCGTTGCCCACAAAATGCTCGGGATAGCGCAAACGGGCGCCTTTGTTCAGCCACACATGCGTGCCGTCGGTCAATACAATCTCCTGTGTCGACTCCACAGCCTGTGCCAGCATCATCGGCTGGCGCGACGGAGCAAAATGCAGTTGCCAGACCAGTGCGCCACCTACCAGCAGCACCACCACAGCTGCCGCATAGCGCAGCCATCGCCGCATACCCACCATGCGGACCTGACGGGGCTCTCCGCCCTGCGAAGGATGGGCCATCACGCGCCGTAACGCCTGCTCCATCTGGGCAGCAGGCATCTTCTGAGCCTCCAGCCGATGCCAGGCAGCCTCCAACTGAAACAACTCACGTGCATTATCCTCCGACTCTTCCACCCACGACGAAACCTCGCGCAGCTCGTCCTCGCTGGCGTTGCCCTCCACAAAGCGGATGATGATATAATCTGCTGGTCTGTTCATTTTTCTCTGCATTTATATAATCATAACAACCGAAAGAAGAAAAACACTTATTGGAAAAAATACATCAGCACGAGCAACAGCACATTGCGCGCATCGCGCAGCCGCTCACGCAGATGCTTCAGCGCCTTGTACATATGCGCCTCGACCGTCTTCACCGAGATGTCGAGCGCCTCAGCTATCTCGCGGTTGCGCATGCCGAACATATAGCTCAGCCGGAACACCTCGCGGCATTTCTCGGGCAGCTCCCCTATCGCCTCATCAAGCCGCACCCGCAAATCCTCGTTCTCAACATACTCCTGCGGACTGTATAGGTCGAGATGCGACATACGCTGGTGGTTGATACTCTCTACTGCCGACAGGTACGAGGCCGTCACATGGCGGTGCTTCAGCACATTCAGCGAGCGCGTATACACCGCCCGGTAGAGCCATGCCTGTATGCGCTGACCCACCTCCATGCGGTCCTGGTGCTGCCACAACTCCACAAAGACATCCTCAACAATGTCCTCGGCATCGTCGCCCACCAAACCCTTGGCATAAGCCAGCAGCATCGGATAATACTGCCCGAACAAATCCTCGAATGTCTGATCTAGTTGCATAGTTATACGGTCGCCGCCACAGAGGCCGCTGCTTCCGTTTGCAAATGTATAGAATTAGTTGCAATAAACGGGCAAAAAGTCGGATATTCAACATTAATTAACACATTCTCACGTAAGTGAAATTACACTCTGAATTGTTATATTCATCAGAACAGGAGACTATTTGTCAGGCATACAGTTATGAAGAATGTTTTAGCATATCATGCCATACATAGATAATAAGATGTATCAATTTTTAAAGGTTAGTTTATTAAAGGTTAGTTATAGTACCATTATGTTAGGATTACATGCCACTGCGCTCCGTCGGGACGACGGGGCGCAGTGTGTTTTATGACAAACGCTTTTCGACTTTATGTCTGAAACACCGTGTTTTTCGGGACGAATGAAAGACGAGAGCCTGCGCGAATGGTGCGCAGGCTCTCATTTGATGGATTGTTATGTTGGAATGTTGGTTGCAGATTATCTCCGTCCTCCGAAGTTTCCGTGAGCGGAAGTTCCGGTGCGGGTGCCAGTGGCTGCAGACACTGAGCGACTGTTGCTAGCGGCTGCAGACACCGAGCGGCTGTTGCTGTGCGAGACGCTACCGATGTTTGCCGAACCACGAGTGTTTCTGGTGTTGACCGGAGCGCTGTTGATGGTGCCAGTGCGGCTGGCTCCGGCGGTCGTTGTCTTACCGACAGCGGCCATGGGCTTGCCAATATGAACATTGTGATTGACGACATTCACGGCGGGCTTGTTAACGGCACGGTGGGCATAGTGGCTGCTGCTGAGACGGTTATGACCGCCACGGTAGCTGACATACACCTTGGGGTGCGCGTTGAACAGACGCCCTGCGGCATAGTGACTGTAGACAGAGAACACCCAGCTGCTCTTTACCCACGAAAGCGGGCGGAAGAAGTAGGATGTGGCCATATAGCGGTCGTACTGCCAGCTGGTGAGCACGAAGCGCAGGTCGGCATTACGACGCTCCCAGTAGATGCCGAAGAGGTCGGCACTGTGGTTCACGCAGAGCAGGTAGTCGAGATTGATCTCATAGACATCCTCGTACTGTGCGCTGCTGAGGTTGAGCTCGTAGGCCATCTTGTCGGAGAGGAAGAGAGCCTCGTGGCGAGCCTCGTTGTAAGTCATTGCTGAAGCAGTGATGGCTATCGTCATCAGAACTGCCATGGTGATCATCTTCTTCATAGTCGTACTTTTTAAATGGTTCTACTTCTGTTTCTTGTTCTCGTTGGCAAAGTAAGCGATTTTTCCGCATCTGTGAAAGGGATTATGCCTAAAGTGGAAGAGGATTTTCCCTAATGTTTTGCGGGGAAACCCGAAGGGGGAGTATTCCGTGATGGACGTTAAAGGGAATGGACGGACGGTAAAGGGAACGGTTGGACGGTAAGAGGATTGGATGGGCTTAACGGGAAAGGATGGGAGTAAACGGGAATGGATGGGCGTAAATATAACCTGCATATTTCATACCCTCGGCAAAAAGCCTCTAATAGATGAGTGGCATACTCCCGCTAAGGCAGTTTTCTCATTTTATGACAAATCATTGCAGCCGTAGGGGGTCATTTTTAAATTAGC
>Ga0310695_10007640_pt1 | contig 17161 bp, 12 predicted proteins | sample RumenRJG_04DNA_FD_203882 | JGI IMG/M metagenome (GOLD analysis project Ga0310695, IMG submission 203882) | Bovine rumen microbial communities from Lethbridge, Alberta, Canada - RJG_04 (v2) (version 2) | ecosystem: Host-associated > Mammals > Digestive system > Stomach > Rumen | place: Canada...
CTCATGATCTAGTGGCTCTCCATTCTCAGCCTTGATGGCAAACTCGCGCAGATAGCCTATATGTCGGCTGATGCGGCGTGTGCTGATATATAGCACGCTTCCCAGGAGCAAGGTCAAGGCTATGGAGAAATAGATATAGGTATTGTCAGCCCGCAGCGATTGCGTCAACTCAGCAGAATAAGGCACGGCAGAGCGTACGATGACACGCTTGAAGCGAGTAGCAGAGTAGAAATAGGTTTCGTGGGTGGACTGCGACATGCGCTTGAGGTCGAAACCATTGCCATTGCGAAGTGCCTGTTGGATTTCTACTCGTCCAAGATGATTGCCTAATGAGTCTGGATGAGGCTCGTTGCTGTCAAGAAGCACCCGCCCCTGCCTGTCAATGACGGAGACACGGAGGCCCTTCAGAGGATGTTGCCTCACATAGTCTAAAAACTGATCTCTGCTGGTGATACCGTCTTCGCCTAACACCTGCATGATGTCGTAGTTATACATCTGCAAACGTGAATGCAGAATGTCTATCTTATACTCCTTTTCACGCTGATATTGATAGATGCAGAAGCAAATGGCGAAAATAAGGAATACCCCACCGATGCTCAGCAATAGGTTTCGCCCGAAAACGCTACTTCTCGAAACAGTAACCATAACCTACACGTGTTTTAATCTGTTTCCCGTAGGGGCCCAGTTTTTTGCGCAGCCGCGTAATGTTGACATCCACAGTGCGGTCAAGCACGAATGTGTTCTGCGGCCAACAATATTTCAGCAAATCCTCGCGGGAATACGCCGTGCCAGGATGCTGAAGTAGGAAGGACAGTAGCTCAAACTCCAACTTCGTACACGGCAGTACCTGATGGTCAAGTCTGACGGTCTTGGCCTTTAAATCAAGCACAATACCCTCATAGCATACCGTGTCTGTCTCGGACATTCCGTTTCGCATTCCATGCGGATATACTCGTCTGAGCACCGCATTGACCCTTGCCTTCACGGTCTTCATGCTCAGGGGTTTGACAATATAATCGTCTGCACCGATATTGAGCCCTTTCACCATGTGGTTCTCTCCATCGAGTGCCGTAATGAAAATGATGGGAATCTGCGCCGTAGCAGGATTCTCCTTCATCTTATGTGCCATCTGGAATCCTGACATGTTATCCATCATCACATCCAGAAGAATCAATGCATATTCCGTCAGATTCAGCGCCAATGCCTCCTCAGCAGAATTGACAGTAGCCACCTCGTATCCCTCCGTCTCAAGATTATATTGGAGTATCTCACAGATATCTAATTCGTCATCGACAACAAGTATTTTCATAAATGCTCAAATGGTTGTGAATGAAATAAATAATTATTTTGAGCACAAAGATACTGTTTTTCCATGAGATGTCGGAATAAAGCGTATTACATTGTTATGACAATACTCCAATAAGCGTCTCACCCTGTGTTTTTGTGTTTGAGGGTGCACGGGTGCCACATCCCCTTTGTATAAAGGGCTGGCACCCGTGCACCCTCAAAACGAAATAATCCTATGCGGTGTAGTTCGCGGAATACAGGGACTACGCCTTGTTGAACTTGTCCTTGGGGCGCTTGCAACGCGGGCATACCCAATCGTCGGGAAGGTCTTCGAAGGCCACTCCGTCGTGTTCGGCTGGGTCATAGACATAGCCGCAGACGGAACAGACGTACTTGCCGGAGGCCTCGAACTGGGAGAAATCCACTTCTGCAAGTACGGTTGGCACGGGATTGTCGAGATCCATCACGCGCTTGGCCTCCAGATTCTCATAGCCCTGAGGGAATACCGTTGAGAAGGACTCTGGCTTATGTTATTACGTTGTTTATACTTCTGTTCTATATCCGCAGGCCGAAGAAGGTGCGGATGAGCCATTTGCTGTTATAGACGGCGAGGCTTTTCGCGTTGCCGATATTGGAGAAGTTATACACCATTGAAAGGCCTAAGAACTTGTTGGCCCACTGGCGCACTACGGCTCCGCGGCCAGTAATGATGACTTCGGGAAACCGGTAGTGCAAGGGCACACGGTCATCGCCGAACGACATGGAGGTATGGCTGTAAACGATGAATGTGGGCAGGGCAGAGATGTGGAGCAGCCAGCCTTTGCCCGGCACGAAGTTGTAGCCATAGCCTGCACCGAGGCTGATTTCGGTTATCTTCAGCTTGATCCCATCCTCCCAGTCGAGTGTGGCGTTCTGCTTCATGCCCGAGGCGGCCAGTAGGAAACTGCCGGCAGAGCGACGCTGGATGTAGCTCTGCGAGAAGGCGGCGGGATAGGAGAACCGGCGGTGGTTGAACACATAGTAGGCATTCATGTTGAGCGTTTGCACCTCCAGCATTTCATCGGGCAATTCGGTGCGCTCCATGCCTTCCTGATCGTACCAACCCGTGAAGTTCTTGGCATCCTGATAGGCGACATCGAAACCGAATCGACGGCCGTAGCAGTTGAGGTTCAGTTCGTAGTCGTGATACCTGCCTAACAGTTTGTCGGGGTTTAGGGATGCACTGAGCGAGATACCAAGGTAGCTGACGCCCAGGCTGAGCGTTGCCTTCCTGTCGGCCTCAATCTCCGACTTGAAATAATTCCCTTGGTCGTGACCCTCGGTCTGTATGTCAGAGCCCGACATGTTGAACCGCGCCTTGATGGTCCAGTTGGTCCGTGGTCGCACGACGTAAGCTGTGTCGATATTGCCTTTGCGATATCTTGCGGTCAGCAAACTATCAAGACGATGGATGAGGCCCTGCGCAGGCAAGGGCAGACTTTGTCCCCACATCACTGCAAACAGTGACATCGTGAGAAGTCCTTTCCACGACGGCATCCATGCCGCCTGCTTCAGGACTAGGGTTAGTCTGAGATTTCTTGTCATTGCGGTCTGTCTTGCTGTTTGTTTATATTACGGATTCACTGAAAACGAGAGTCTAATGCTCATCATACTCATATAATGTAGATTTAAAAGATTTTGTAGGCTACTCGTATTTGAAGGTTGGGCCATGCTTTCAGCCATGAAAGGGCACCAGTGATACCTGAATTCTTGCCTGACGACTTGATCTCCGTATCGTTGTTAAGAACGAATTTCGGAGTGCCCCAGAACAGAAGGCCTGCATCAACGGCCAGACTGACACGATGCTTCTTGGCGAGATGCTGGCCAAAGCCGATGCCGATATAAGGCTTCACGGCATTGGTCTTCATGCGCACATCAATGTTGCCATGCTCATCGGCCGTGAACACGTAGTCGCCGAACTTCAGTCCGATTGGAGGATAGTTAGTACGGAAGACTTGGTTGTAGTCTTCCACTAACTGGTTGGCATAATAGAGAAACCCCAGGGCACCTTCGTTGGTGTTGCGGAAGTGGATGAAGTTCTGACTTCCAACGAACAGGCCTGCAGAGAAGTAGAATGGCTGGTTCCGGAAGGGATGAACCTCGCCCAGCAGGAAGAAGTTCCAGAAGTTGGGCTCGGCAGCCAGTTCCACTTTATCTGTCATTTGTGAAAGTTTCACGGCATCTGCTTCCACCATCTGCATCTCGGTGATTTCCGTGGCGGTGTTGATAGCCTTGAACTTGATGTCGCCTACGTTCCATCCGGTAAAGCCTGCTCTTACGGTCACTATCTTGTGGACAGGCATGACTACATCGATGCCTGTACCGGTCAGTCCTGTCGTCAGACCCACAGAGAGGTGGTTCAGCAGACCGTCCTCGGCATGGAATTTGTCGGCATTTTGGGCCTTGGCTCCTATAGCCGTAAGCATTATCGTGAAGAGGATGAAGAGTCTGTGGATATCTTGTTTCATATCTTTATCGCCAGTGTTTTATTTGAAGTATGGTTTGTTTGACTTGATAAGCAGGTGGGTGAGCGACTGGCTCATCGGGTGGAAACCGTAAAGGTAGTCGCTGGTGTAGGGCGTACCACCGTTGATAATACAGTGTACGTAGTCGTGGCAGGCCATATCCATCGGCATGATGCCCACGGTGCCCTCGTACTTCTGTAGGTCAGCGACGACAAGCGGGTGCAGGTTGGCGGCATTGGTGATGTATCCGCGAGGCGACACCTCTGTATAGGCCGAACAATGGTTGACAATCCAGATGTTATCGTCCGTGGCGGTAGCCTCACGTGCGCTGTGCATCATGTCAATAACAGTCTTTTGCTTGTTCTTCATCCGCTGCTCGGTGGTGGTCTTGTAGTAGTCTTGCTTGTAGAGAGTGGCCTTCACCGTAGCGTCGTTCATGTTATACATAGCACAGTTGCGCTGGGCTTGCGGGTTGAGATTTTCTTCAATGTCGGGATCCTCGTCAGGCCAGTCGCAATAGACGATGGGGTAGTGGAAGAGGTCGTTCAGCGGACGCAGGTCGTAGCGGCTCAGCCACAGAATCTTGCCGCGCATCTCACCTACGGTAATGTCCGGGCGCCAGTTATCGACGAACAGTCCTTGGTACTTCTGTTTGCTCAGTACTTTGTTGAGCAGCACCGTCCAATTGTTTTGGTTCTCCATTCCGTTGTCAGCCTGTAGCTTGGCAATGAAGAACTCCGACGGGTGGGCTTTCAGATAGCGTTGCAACTGGTCGATGGTCTCCTCGAAAGTCACGTCAATCTCGCTGATACCGTGTGCCAGACGCAGAATTTGCTTCTCTGCCGGGTCAGTGGCCAATGTGTCGATACTGACCACTGGACGTATGTCGAAGAACCGCATGCCGCAGGCCATCTGTTCCTCAAGCGTTGATACTTGGCTGATAGCCGTCATGTCGAACACATATTTCAACAAGGGTTGGTAGAATCCCATGCCAGTCATGGTGTCGTGAGTGCCGGGGATGCTCAGTTTGCACACCTTCGTCTCGTCTTTCACCATGCTCAGCCAGTCGGTGATGGGTGTGGGCAGGTCGTAGGCAACGACGATGGTGTCTTGATAGCCCTCAGAAAAGAGGAAAGGTGAGTCGAGTGAGATCTTTTCATCGTAAACCTTCTCCAGGTCCTCATCCTCACAACTGCTTAGGACTGTCATAGCCATGACGGCCATGATGGCATAAATCAGTTTTGTTTTCATACTTTTTCTATTTATATTTTATAGTAATCTTGACTCTTATTTCTGTTCGTCCATTCTTTCCTGAACGAAAACTCCAGGCCGAGGATAAAGAGCAGGAATATGGCACCTGTCTCACTTCATACGTTGATGCCGTGCATATCGGTTACGCTGGGCATGTTGGGCATGTTAGGCGAGGCGAGGAAGCCGGCCACGGTATAGCCAAGCACGATGGGTTGTTTGAGGCTCTTGAAAAGGAGCGTCATGACACCTGCAAGATAAGAATCAGCGCAAGGTGAGCAATGAGTGGCTCAAGATTTGACATGTTATATAGAAGATAATTTGTCCGTGGATTGTTGGTGTTATGTGAATGATTTGTAGTGAATCTCTGCAAAGATACATTTTTTTCCGAATAATTGGAAAAATTGTTTCGGTTAATCAAAGAAATGATGAAATAAATGAAATATTAGGACAAAGTTTGTGCCTCCTTTAGCATTAAAGCGCAGAAATCTATGTTTATGAAAGGGAGCATCTGTTGTATTAAGAATAGTAAGAGCAAAAATATTCGGTTTTATTTGCAGTTTTGCTCGCTTATACGTATCTTTGTGGTCTGTTTTGAAAATTGAGGAACTGATAGACCTTTATGCCCGTTCCCCACAGTCGGCGGCCCTGGCAAAAGCACTCGGGAATGTTTCGATGAGAAACGTTTTCGTGGAAGGGCTCACAGCCTCTGCAGCAGCCGTGCTCTTCGCCTCGGTGACTCGCCGCACTCCACAAACCATTCTTTTCATTCTCCCCGATGCCGATGAGGCTGGCTATTTCTATCAGGATCTGAGACAGATGTTGGAGGAAGCCTACCCCCAGCCCCTCCCTAAAGAGGAGGGGAACTCCGTGATAAAAGAGGAGAGAGTAGAGAGGAGAGTGGAGAGAGAAATCTCTCAAGACGTGAAATCCTCTGAGGTGCTGTTCTTCCCTTCTAGTTATCGGCGACAAGTGAAGTACGGACAGCGGGATGCGGCCAATGAGATTCTGCGTACAGAGGTACTGGCAAGACTCAATGATTATTCTTCATCATCGCAGAAACCTATAGCAGGAACGGCGGCAGCAAATTCTTCACTCATCACTCTTCACTCTTCACTTTATATCGTCACTTATCCTGATGCCCTGGCGGAACTGGTGGTTTCGAAACGAAAACTCGATGAGCGCTCCATGCAGTTGCGTACAGGAGAAGTGAAGAATGTGACGGAATTGGAGCAGACGCTTCGCGACTTCGGGTTTCAGGAAGTGGACTATGTATATGAACCCGGGCAGTTTGCCTTGCGTGGCAGTATTCTGGATATCTATTCGTTTAGTCATGAATACCCGTTCCGTCTGGATTTCTTTGGGGATGAAATCGACTCCATTCGTACGTTTGAGGTGGAGAGTCAGCTATCCCGGGAACGGCGCGAAACGGTGGAGATTGTACCAGAATTGACTACACTCAGTTCTGAACTTATATCCTTTATGAAGTTCCTGCCGGAGCATACGGTGCTGGCTTCCAAGGATTTTCGTTTTGTGATTGATACCATTGACCGCATCTACCGCGAAGGTTTTTCCTCACAGGCATTGACGGAGCGCCTCGAAGGGGTTACGGAAATGGAACAGAAGCAGATTCTGGAGGATATGAAGGCTGAACGGAAATTGCTTACTTCCTCACAGATGGAGACGGATATACAGGGCTTCCGAAAGGTGTGGTTCGGTACACGGATGGAAGGAAAGGCACAGGCCACTGTGCATTGTAAGATTACGCCCCAGCCCTTGTTCCATAAGAACTTTGAACTGCTGATTCCTGCCTTGCAGGAATATCTGCAGAAAGATTATAAACTGTATATTCTGGCGGACAGTCAGAAGCAGCAGGAGCGTCTGAAGGATATTTTCACGGATACTGAATCCGGAATAGAGTTTATTCCCGTGGACCATACGCTGCATGAGGGGTTTGCCAATGATGCCCTGAAACTGTGCTTCTTCACCGACCATCAGATTTTTGACCGTTTCCATAAGTATAACCTCCGCTCCGATGCGGCGCGCAACGGTAAGATGGCGCTGACGATGAAGGAACTGCAGGAGATGGAACCTGGCGACTATATCGTGCATGTGGATTTGGGTATCGGTAAGTTTGCAGGACTTGTCAGGGTGCCTATCGTCAATCCCCAGCATCCGTCCGACACGCAGCAATATCAGGAGGTGATACGTATCATCTATGCCAACAATGACAAGGTGGACGTAAGCATCCATTCGCTCTATAAGATTTCGAAATATAAGCGTCGCGACAGCGAGACGGTTCCCCGACTTTCCACTTTGGGAACCGGAGCATGGGACCGATTGAAGGAACGTACGAAGACGCGTATCAAGGACATTGCCCGCGACTTGATTAAACTCTATGCTGCCCGTCGCAGGGAGAAGGGCTTTGCCTTCAGCACCGACACTTTCATGCAGCATGAGCTGGAAGCCTCGTTCCTCTATGAAGATACTCCCGATCAGTTGAAAGCCACCAACGACGTGAAAGCTGATATGGAACGTGCCCGTCCTATGGACCGTCTGGTTTGTGGCGATGTAGGATTTGGAAAGACGGAAGTGGCCGTAAGGGCAGCTTTCAAGGCGGCCTGTGATTCAAAGCAGGTGGCCGTGCTGGTACCCACGACGGTACTTGCCTATCAGCATTACCAGACGTTCACCTCGCGCCTGAAAGGACTACCGGTACGTGTGGAATACCTCTCGCGTGCGCGTAGTGCAAAAAAAACAAAGGAGATACTGACCGACCTTGAAGCCGGAAAGATAGATATTATCATAGGTACTCACAAGCTGATCGGCAAGGCCGTGAAGTGGAAGGACTTAGGGTTGCTCATCATTGACGAAGAACAGAAGTTTGGCGTGTCCGTGAAGGAGAAACTGCGCAAGATGAAGACCAATGTGGACACCCTCACGATGAGTGCCACGCCCATTCCGCGCACGCTGCAGTTCTCGCTGATGGGTGCCCGTGACATGAGTATTATCCAGACGCCGCCTCCCAACCGCTATCCCATCAATACCGAGGTGCATACGTTCAGTGGCGATGTGATAGCCGAAGCCATCAACTTCGAATTGTCGCGCAATGGTCAGGTGTTCTTTGTGAACGACCGAATCTCCAATCTTCCTGAACTCCAACTGCTTATCCGAAAGCGTGTGCCCGATGCCCGCGTGGCAATAGGTCATGGACAGATGAAACCCGAGGAACTGGAGAACATCGTGATGAGATTCATGAACCATGACTTCGATGTGCTGCTGTCGACAACTATCGTGGAGAACGGAATCGACGTCTCCAATGCTAATACCATTATTATTAATGATGCCCATCGCTATGGTTTGAGTGATCTTCACCAGATGCGAGGTAGGGTTGGGCGCTCCAACAAGAAAGCTTTCTGCTATCTGTTGGCTCCGCCGATGGCCAGTTTGACGCCAGAAGCTCGCCGCCGCTTGGAGGCTCTGGAGACTTTCTCAGGTCTGGGAAGCGGTTTTAATCTCAGTATGCAGGATTTGGATATCCGTGGAGCCGGTAATCTGCTGGGAGCAGAACAGAGTGGATTTATGGAGGATCTAGGCTACGAAACCTATCAGAAAATCCTTTCACAAGCCGTTACCGAACTGAAGAATGACGAGTTTAATGAGTTTTATGAAGATGAAATCAAGCAGGGAGAGAACGTTTCTGGAGATGACTTTGTGGATGACTGCTCGATAGAAAGCGACCTTGAGATGTATCTTCCTGACCCGTATGTGCCTTCATCCAGTGAGCGCATGCTCCTTTACCGTGAGCTGGAGAACATCAAGAGTGATGAAGACCTGGAGCGTTATCGTTTGCGCCTGAAAGACCGTTTCGGTGAGATTCCCCAGGAAGGTGAGGAACTGCTGCAGATTGTTCCGCTCAGAAGACTGGGTCGTCAGCTAGGTTGCGAGAAGATTATGCTGAAACAGGGACAGATGATGATGTACTTTGTGAGCAATCCGATGAGCGCCTATTATCAAAGTAAGGCTTTCGATCGTGTGCTCAACTACGTGGGAGCCAATGCACGTCGATGCAATTTCCGTGAAGTGAAGGGGAAAAGGAGCATGGTTTTGAAGAATGTTACAACGGTAAAGGGAGCCGTTGAAATACTTAGAAAAATAGCCGAATAAGGGGGGATTTTGGTTGATTTCGAACCTTATTTAACAAAACATACATATTTTACAAAGAAATCAGCAGTTTAGTTAACATTTTGTGCACTACCGGGAAACATTTCGGCATCCTGTAAATATTCTTTTTATTATAAATTTGCAACAGAAAACACAGGTGGATTATCCACTTTTGGAAAAGGTGCATTAGATACTAGATTGCTCAGGTGTAAATGAACAGTTACTTGTACGAATAAATACTAACATCCTTGCTAATGTTAAAACCTTAAACCACTATTGTAATATATAACAGATAGGTGATTGACTAAGATTGACTCAAGTAGAAAGCGCGAGATGTGAATCTCGCGCTTTTATTATTATCCGAATAGCTGACTATCTGGCTATCCGAATAGCCGGTAATCGGCTAATCTTTTAGACTTGTGGCACATCCTTCAGGAAACCATTGATTTCCTCGTCGGTAACCGTGTAGTTGCGAAGGTCGCCATTGATATACATATCGTAAGACGGCATATCGATAAGGCCATGACCGGAGAGGTTGAACAGGATAACCTTTTCTTCGCCAGTTTCCTTGCACTTCTTAGCCTCTCGGATAGTAGCCGCAATGGCGTGACAGCTTTCAGGAGCAGGAATAATGCCTTCTGTACGGGCGAAAAGAAGACCTGCATCGAAAGTCTCAATCTGAGGAATGTCAACGGCAGACATCAGACCGTCTTTCAGTAACTGACTGACAATGACGCCGGCGCCATGATAGCGAAGACCACCGGCATGGATGTTAGCAGGCTTGAAAGTATGGCCCAGCGTGTACATCGGCAGCAGCGGCGTGTAACCAGAAGAGTCACCGAAGTCGTATTCAAACTTACCGCGAGTCAGTTTCGGGCAGCTGTTAGGCTCTGCAGCTAGGAAAACCGTCTTCTTGCCGTCGAGGATATTGTGGCGCATAAAGGGGAAAGAAATACCGCCAAAGTTACTTCCACCGCCGAAACAACCGATCACCATATCGGGATATTCGCCTGCCATTTCCATCTGCTTCTCAGCTTCCAGGCCTATCACGGTCTGATGGAGTGTGACATGACTCAATACAGAACCTAAGGTGTATTTACAGTTAGGCGTGCTGATAGCTAGTTCGATAGCTTCTGAAATGGCGGTTCCCAAAGAACCGGGATGCGTAGGATCGATGGTGAGAATATCCTTACCGGCACGTGTTGACATAGAGGGAGAACCTTCTACAGATGCGCCGAAAGTGCGCATGATGCTACTGCGATAAGGCTTCTGCTGCATCGTAAGCTTCACCTGATAAACGGCAGCGTCCAGTCCGTAGATCTTAGCTGCATAGGCGAGTGCTGCACCCCATTGGCCAGCACCGGTCTCGGTGGTCACATTAGTGATGCCCTGCTTCTTACAATAATAGCACTGGGGGATAGCGGAGTTTACTTTATGAGATCCTAAAGGGTTGGTACTCTCATTTTTGAAATAGATGTGGGCAGGTGTATCAATAGCCTTTTCCAATTCGTAAGCACGTACAAGTGGCGTGCTGCGATAGAAGCGGTATTTTTCCTGCACTTCTTCTGGAATGTCAATCCATGCATGTTCCTGATCGAGTTCCTGGCGACAGCACTCTTCCGCGAAAATAGGGAAGAGGTCTTCTGCTTTTAGTGGTTCGTGGGTTGCTGGATTTAATGGCGGTAATGGCTTGTTCACCATGTCGGCCTGGATGTTGTACCATTGCGTGGGTAGTTCACTTTCTTGGAGAATGAATTTTTTTTGCTTCATGATTGTTTGAGTTGTTATAAAATGAGATCACCGAGTGCAAATGTAGCAAAATAATTTCATTTATCATCATTTTTTTGTAATTTTGTCGCTCAAATGTTGATACTATTTACTGTTCTTGCATATTTCTTCTGTTTACTTGCATTTAGCAGATGGACAGCCCGCCACGCTACCAACGAAACCTTTTATCGTGGTAACCGCCGGTCACCTTGGTATATGGTGGCCTTCGGGATGGTAGGCGCTTCCATCTCGGGCATCACTTTCGTTTCGGTACCAGGCATGGTGATGAAGATGGATATGACTTATGTGCAGACCTGTCTAGGCTTTATTATCGGCTATTTCCTGGTGGCATTTCTGTTGCTTCCCGTCTATTACCGGCTGAATCTGACTACTATCTATAGTTATCTGCAACGACGTCTGGGGCATTATTCCTATAAAACGGGAGCATGGTTCTTCCTCTTGTCGAAGATGACGGGTGCCGCTGTGCGTTTCTATGTGGTGTGCATCATTCTGCAACGCTTTGTCTTCGAGCAGTACGGTATCCCGTTCGCCCTCACTGTCGTGGGAATGGTCTGTTTGATCTGGCTTTACACACGCCGTGGAGGTATCAAGACGCTGGTGTGGACGGATTCTTTCCAAACAGTTTGTATGTTCACAGCTCTTCTCCTTATTATATATAAGGTAATAGGGGCGCTCGATCTTTCCGTAGGAGAGGCGTTTACTGCCATTGTACAGAATGAACATTCGCGGATTTTCGTTTTCGATGACTGGATGTCGAGGCAGAATTTCTGGAAGCAGTTCCTGAGCGGTGTCTTCATCGTGATTGTAATGACAGGTCTTGATCAGGATATGATGCAGAAGAACCTGACGTGCAAGACACTTCGTGAGGCGCAGAAGGATATGTGCACTTACGGTTTTGCCTTCGTTCCTGCCAACATGCTTTTCATGGCGCTGGGTGTGCTTCTCATGCTGCTGGCTCAGAAACAGAACGTGGCGTTGCCTGCCATGGGCGATGAACTCTTACCGATGTTTGCTGCCACGGGCGCTTTGGGACAGAGTGTAGTGGTCCTGTTTTCTCTGGGAATCGTCGCGGCATCTTTCTCCAGTGCTGATTCCGCATTGACGGCCATGACGACTTCTTTCTGTGTGGATATCAAGGAAAAGGCTGACGATGAGAAGCTTCGCAAGCGTGTTCATATCGGCATGGCTGTCATTTTTGCAACCCTGATACTGATGGTGGATGCTGTGAACTCTACCAGCGTCATCGATGCCATTTATATCCTTTGCAGTTATACCTATGGTCCGCTGTTAGGACTCTTCACCTATGGGTTGCTCACGAAACGTGGTGTAAATGACCGTGTGGTGCCTTACATTGCCATAGCTTCTCCGCTGATTTGCTTCGCCTTGGATAAAACTGTAGCATCAACAACCGGTTACCAGTTTGGCTACGAGTTGTTGATGCTAAATGGTCTGCTCACCTTTCTCGGTCTCTTCTTGAGCGGACGAAAAAAGTTATTTAAGTTTTAGTCTGCCAGATTGGGTTGTGATAACCAGTTGAGCGTGGGGTGAAGGAGGAGATAGCGGTTGCGGAGATCCCATCGTTCACCAAGTATCCAGTTGCTATAGAAACGTATCAGATATTCGGGATGTACATGGATGTTTCTGTCCAGATCCATATAATTGGCCCTCACCAAAGCGTTTCGATAATACCAGGAGTGGTCTGCGAAGACGTCAGTGCTGAGATCATAACCAAGGGAACGCATGATGAGGATGGTCAGAACTGCCGTCGTACGGGTATTACCCTCGTTGAAGGGGTGGATGTGCCAAATGGCAGCGGTGAAATGTGAGATCCATTCCACAAGTTCCCTGCCTCTTCTTTTCTGGTAATTGATATTCTCCTTGAAATCAAAGTTACTGTCTAGGGCTATGCGTATTTCTTCCCAATGGAGATAGACCACAGTCTCTTTTTCCAGTACCCATTCTTTTTTAAAGAGATCGCAGGTGCGCAGTTGTCCGGCGTGTTCATAGACTCCGTCGAAAATCTGCTGGTGGAGGTTCATATAGCCATCGGTGCTGAAAACTACTTCCTGATCGCTGAAGAGAATTTCTGCAATGTTGCAGGCAACCTTGTCGGCCTCCTGCTCCTTGTTCTTCTCTGGCGTCGTGGCGGGATTGTCTTCATAGTATTTCCTGATGTACTGCTTAGCTTCCACCATTGTTATTAGATTCTCGATATGTTGCCGTGCTGTCTGCCGCAGAACATTGGATGTTCGCAGACCGTCAGTGGCTTGCAGGCCAATAGCTGCAGCCCAGATATAGGCACGACTTTTAGTTTCAGGATTATTCTGGCGAAAATATTCGCCAAAATCCTCCATCTTGAATTTCTCGTTTCTTTTTTCTTGGGAGGTTGTTTCAGACATAGTTTGTTTTTTATGTTTAGGAAGCACAGCAGCATGAAAGCATTCGTGCTACTGTGCCTGATAGGTTTTTTATTAGAGTGTTTGCAGATAACGCTCGGCTTCAAGGGCAGCCTTACAGCCACTACCGGCAGCTACGATGGCCTGACGATAATGGGGATCAGCACAGTCACCGGCGGCAAAGACACCGGGAACGTTTGTGCAAGGTGAATCGCCTTTGGTCTTGATGTAGCCTGTTTCGTCAAGGTCCAGCCACTCTTTGAAGACATCGGTGTTAGGCTTATGACCGATAGCCAGGAAGAATCCGTCGATAGGCAGGTCGTAGCGCTCCTCGTCGGGTTCACCCTTACGCTTCACTACATGGGCACCTTCCACGCCGTTCTCTCCGTAAAGACCAAGAGTGTTGTGCTCAAAGAGCACCTCAATCTTGGGATTCTCTGCTACACGCTTCTTCATGATGTCAGAGGCGCGGAGATAATTCTTGCGAACAATCATATATACCTTTGAGCAAAGCTGTGCAAGATAGGAGGCCTCTTCACAAGCTGTGTCGCCGCCACCAACAACAGCCACGACCTTCTTGCGATAGAAAAATCCGTCGCAGGTGGCACAGGCAGAAACACCTTGTCCCATATATTTCTGTTCATCAGCAAGACCCAGATATTTAGCTGAAGCACCAGTAGCGATAATAACGGTATCGGCTTCTACAGCTGTTCCGTCGTCGAGCGTCAGCACATAAGGTTTTTTAGAAAAGTCTGCTTGCATGATGACGCCGTCACGGATGTCTGCACCAAAACGCTCGGCCTGCTGGCGGAGTTCCATCATCATCTGATTGGCATCCACACCGTCAGGATAGCCGGGGAAATTCTCTACAATGGTGGTCTGCGTGAGCTGTCCCCCGATTTGTAGTCCGCAATACTGTACGGGAGCCAGATTGGCACGTCCGGCATAGATGGCAGCGGTATAGCCGGCAGGGCCACTGCCGATAATCAGACATTTGATGTGTTCCATTTATTTTAAAAGCTCTTCAATTTGTTTTTCGATGTTCTCTATTTTCTCTGTAGGTTCGAAGCGTGCAACCACCTGTCCCTTCTTGTTGATAAGGAATTTGGTAAAGTTCCACTTGATGTCGGGCTTCTGCTTGTAGTCGGGATCAGCCTTTGAAAGCATGTCGTCGAGGATGTGAGCGATAGGATGCTCCATATCCCAGCCTGCAAAACCCTTCTGCTCCTGAAGGAATTTGTAGAGAGGATCAGCGTCCTCACCGTTTACCTTAATCTTCTTGAATCGGGGGAATTCGGTGCCAAAGTTGAGTTTGCAGAACTCATGGATGCTCTCGTCGGTTCCTGGTGCCTGCTGTCCAAATTGGTTGCAGGGGAAATCGAGAATTGTAAAGCCCTGAGAATGATACTTCTCATAAAGGGCCTCTAATTCGTCGTATTGAGGAGTGAAGCCGCACTTGGTGGCTGTATTGACGATGAGTATAACCTCATTTGCATACTCTTTCAGGGAAACAAGGCCTCCCTTTCTGTCTTTGACAGAGAAATCATAAATTGTTTTCATTTTTTCTATTGACGTGTTTGTAAAAATAGTTTCTTGTACAAAGATACATTAAATAAATGAAGAATGAAGAATGAAGAATGAAGAATTATTGAATTTTAAGGTTTTCAAATATGCTTCATAGCACCCTAGTTTGGTTCTATGGCATTTAAGCATTGTCTCTATGGCATTTAGGCAACGTCTCTATGGCATTTAAGCATTGCTTCTATGGCATTTAGACAAAGCCTCTGGTTCAAACATATTTTTGCGATGAAGAGAGAAACAATCTCTTTTTCAACAAAATGGGGATTTCCCTACTGAAGAATATGGTTTTTTCCCTTGGAGAATCCATGTTTTTACCTTACCTTTGCATTGTAAACAAGAAGTTAAACCGTTAAAACATTAAAGATATGAAAAGATTTCACACACTGATGACGATGGTTGCGATAGCAATGCTGTCATTCTCGGTTATGTCTTGCGAAACAGACGATGATGATATTGCTTACAGCCTGCAAGGCACTTGGAGGGGCACTATCACCAGTGGATATGATCGCTATGGCGGAAGTTCCTACTATACAAAGGCTCAGATTGAGTTCTATCAGGATCCATATTCTTATGCTCGCGGTAGCGGTCGTGAAGTTGACTACGATAGTTGGGGAGTTACAGATATCGTTGACTTCTACTATGAGGTTCGCAACAGAGTGATTTACATGGATTATAGCGACGGTTCTCATATTGCCATCTATAACTGGAATCTGTATGATTACGGAGACACTTTCGTTGGAGAGTTCCATGATTACTACAGTGGTGAATACCTGGCATCCTTCAGATTCTACCGCGAGTATAGCTGGGATTATGGATGGTCTAAGATTCAGAAAGAAGTGAAGCCCCGGACGGTTGTCTTGACAAAGTAAACGCTTGACAGGAAGTCAGATAAAAAAAGAACGTACGATTTTCAAGTCGTACGTTCTTTTTTTATTGTTTTTTAAATTGCTCGTAATTTTGCCAGGCTGTATTAATGTTCTCTGCGGTCATGGCTTCCAGCTTATTCTCTAATTCGTCAGTAAAATTACAGAAGAAGTCGATGCCCGTACGCTTTTCAAGTTCGTCAATGCTGAGCGTGTAAGCATTAAGATATTCGTTTTTGCGGTTCTTGTTCTCGTTTAGAGCCCAGAAAGCGAAGGCACCGTACTGGCCATTTTTCTTGATAATGAAAGTGGAAAAGAAAAACTTAGGTACAATGAGTTTGTCCTTGATATATTGTAGAATGCCATACTCTTTTACTCCGTTGATAGTCACGTTGCCGATGGTTCCACCTCTACAAACCCACATCGTGTCGGTTGCTGCCAATGATGAAGCCACCTTCTGCACGAAGTTCTCCATATTGAGCCACAGTCCGGCATTGAAATTATTATACTGCGGCTGCATGTTGGTGAGGTAGAAAGTCTGGTAATTAGCCTCTTTGGAATACAGACGGTCGTAAGAAGGACAGATATGTCCATGGTCAAAGCCTGAGCCCCAGAAATAATCGTCTATAGCATAGTCGCTTGATGGGCGGTCGAAATAATAGGTGGAATTTATTCTTGCCAAATCAGGATCAATGGGGTATTGTGGATTTCCTTCATAGCGCCTTGTATTCTGCTTTGTGGTCGATTTTGTCAGTTGATAGCAACTCCAGCGCTGCGACTTTTTCTGATAATCCCATTCTACACAATAGTTGATACGGTCGGGATCCACATTGTCGTTAGTGGTATGGATGATGACCACACTGTTGGTGTTGCTGAGTTTCGGAAACTCAAAACGACCGTAGCGATAATCACTGGTCGTAATATTCTTGTTCTCATTCACATTGACAGGTTTTGGCTTTTCACCAGGACCAGGAGTATATCCATCGTCATCACTGCCGCCGCAAGCTGCAAGTGCGAAGGCGAACAAAAGGGTGGGGAGAAGATGTTTGTGCTTCATGGGTTTCAGTTAAAAAGAAAATGCGCCAGCGTGCATATGCAACTACACGCTGACGCATTTCGCTTGTTGGGTTTATCTTTAAAAAGATATTACTTCTTGGTGCTCTTAGCGTAGCGGCTCATGAAGCGATCAACGCGACCAGCCGTGTCAACGAGCTTGCTCTTACCAGTGTAGAACGGGTGAGAAGTGTTAGAAATTTCAAGTTTTACCACTGGGTAAGTTTCGCCTTCAAATTCCACTGTATCTGTAGTCTTGCATGTGGAACGTGAGAGG
>Ga0310695_10007641_pt1 | contig 17161 bp, 13 predicted proteins | sample RumenRJG_04DNA_FD_203882 | JGI IMG/M metagenome (GOLD analysis project Ga0310695, IMG submission 203882) | Bovine rumen microbial communities from Lethbridge, Alberta, Canada - RJG_04 (v2) (version 2) | ecosystem: Host-associated > Mammals > Digestive system > Stomach > Rumen | place: Canada...
CGGCGCAGCAAAACAGCCCTGCTGTTTTGCCATATATTCATTGCAATGAGCATCGGGCGAATGATTCAAAGAATCATTCGCTGCCAAACTAGTCGTTTGGCAGCGAAATCAATCGAACTTTCGATTGATTTCGCCATCCGATAATCATTATTGTTCAAGCAGGGGAACGTCCTGCCGGCTGATACGGTTCCAGTCAAAGCTGCACAGCAGTTCCCGAGGCGTGACGGGCGCGTCCGTTTCCCTTAGACCGCAGAGCTGCGCCAGCTTTCCCGTCAATTTCTCCGGCCGGTATTCCTGCCGCAGGACCTGGGTACTGAGGCTGCCCAGACGCTTGGACAGCTTCCCCTCACCGGAGGACAGCAGCGGTCCGTGGCAGTAGTCGGGGGCGACGCCGCCCAGGGTTTCGATCAGCCAGCGCTGGCGGGGAGCGGAGGACAGCAGGTCCCTTCCCCGGACCACCCGGGTCACGCCCATCAGCATATCGTCCACCGAGACGGCCAACTGATAGGCAAAGACCCCGTCGGAGCGGCGGATGATAAAGTCCCCCACGTCCTGTGCCAGGTTCTGGGAGATGCGGCCGTAATGCCCGTCGTCTACGGTGACGGTCTCCTCCGGGACCCGGAGCTTCCAGGCAGGGCGGCGCCCGCTGCGTTCCCGTTCAGCCAGCTCTTTCCGACTCAGCCGTGCGCAGGAACAGCCCGGATCATGCTCCGCCTCCCCGGGGTGGGGAGCGGAGGCGGCGGCCAGCCGGTCTGCGCGGCTGCACCAGCAGGGATAGACCAGCCCCTTTCGCTCCAGCATGCGGAAAGCGTCCTCATACACGTCTGTGCGCATGCTCTGTGCGAAGGAGGGATCCGGCCAGCCCGCGTCCCAGTCCAGGCCCAGCCAGCGCAGGTCCTCCGCCAGGGCGGTCTTATAGATCTCCTTGGAGCGGGCGGGATCCAGATCCTCCATGCGGAAGATCATCCTGCCGCCCAGGGCGCGGCAGTCCAGCCATGCCAGCAGCATGGACAGAAGATTGCCCATATGCATATATCCGGAGGGGCTGGGGGCAAAGCGCCCCACTGCAGTCGTGTTCATAGAAGCAGTATAACAGAAAGCGCGGAGGATGACAAGGGCGTGAAGCCGCGCGGCCGGCGCTTGCATGTTGTTTCGGAAAATGCTAAACTACTTGTAATCCTTGGGAAAGGAGCTGCTGTATGGCAAACTATACCCGTGACGTGATCCGCTCCGCCTTCGGTGAGATGCTGGACAGGACGCCCTTTGAAAAGATCACAGTCTCCGCTCTGATCAAGGCCTGCCATATCGGACGCAACACCTTCTATTATCATTACCAGGACATCTACGAGCTGCTGGACGACTGGCTGCAGGCGGTGTTCGGCAGGTTTGCCGCTGACGGGAAGGAAACGGCCTGGGAAGAGCAGATGAAGGCCTTCCTGCGGACCTGTAAGGCCAACAAGCGGAAGGTGTACCACCTGTACAATTCCATTTCCCGGGGGCGGATCGAGCAGTATGTGTTCACCTCCACCGGCAATCCCATCACCGCCTATATCCGGCACCTGGTGGAAGGGCGGGAATTGCCGCCCCGGCGGGTAGACGGGATCATCGATATCTGCCGCTACGCCCTGATCGGCCACTTCCTGCACTATCTGTGGACCGGTATGGATGGGGGCATCGACAGCTCCGTGGACGAGCTGAGCGTTTTGCTCAACGATATCGTGGAGCGGATGCTGCTCCAGTATGAGGAAGAAGACCATGAGTGCTGATGTGGTGATCGTCCCCTGCGGCAGTTATGAGCAGCAGGAGGTGGAGGCGGCTTTGGCCGCGGTGCTGGAGCCTCTGAACGGCCTGGACTTTGTAAAGCCCGGGATGCGTATTGCCGTCAAGGTCAACCTGGTCTCCGCCATGAAGCCGGAGCTTGCCGCCACGGTGCACCCCAATCTGGTGTGCGCCCTGGTGAAGCTGCTGAAGGAGCGGGGCGCTCAGGTGGTTTTGGGCGACAGCCCCGGCGGCGTGTTCACCCCAGCCCATCTGCGCCATGTATATGAGGTCACCGGCATGCGCCGGGCAGAGGCCCTGGGCGCGGAGCTGAACGACGATTTTTCCCAGGCGGAGGCGGATTTCCCCCAGGGCGCGCAGGCCCGCCGCTTCCCCTATACCGCCTATCTGACCAAGGCGGACGCGATCATCGACCTGTGCAAGCTGAAAAGCCACGGTATGATGGGGATGACCAACGCGGTGAAAAATTTCTTCGGCGCCATTCCCGGTACCCAAAAGCCGGAGTTTCATTACCGGTATCCCCGGGCGGAGGATTTCGCCTCCATGCTTGTGGATTTATACGAATTCTTTAAGCCCCGGTTGTGTATCTGTGACGCGGTGGTGGGCATGGAGGGCAACGGGCCCACCCAGGGCACGCCCCGCGCCCTTGGCTGTCTGATCGCCAGCTGCAGCGGACATATGCTGGACATGACCGCGGCCGGGCTTATCGGCCTTGCCCCCCGTGAGGTGCCCACTATCCGGGCGGCCATGGACCGGGGGCTGCTGCCGGCGGACGTCTCACAGCTGACGATCAGCGGAGAGCCCCGGCGCTTCGCGGTGACGGACTTTCAGACGGCCCCGGCCCAGAGCAGCGTGTTCTTTCACATAGCGGGAAGGGGACCGGTGGGCAGGCTGGTGGATCGGGCTGCCACACGCGTTATGACGCCCCGCCCAAAGCTGAAGGCGGAGGACTGCATCGGCTGCGGCAAATGCGCCCAGCTCTGTCCGGCCAAGGCCATCACCATGGGAAGGGGCCGACCTGCCATCGACCGGAGCCGCTGTATCCACTGCTTCTGCTGCCAGGAGTTCTGCCCCAAAGGCGCCATGCGGGTGGGGCGCAATTTCATCCTGCGAGTCCTGGGCGGCCGGCGGGCCTGATCGCCAACAAGCGCCCCTCCGAAAGGAGGGGCCTTATTGCATAATCTGCAAAAAGATCAAGCGCAATTCTTCCTGCGTAATGTAAGATTACACAAAATCCCGGGTGAGATGTATAAAGTTGTTGCATTTACCGTGTTGAAGTGGTATGGTTAATCCATAATTCAATACCATTGATGCTTTCGGAATCCTTTGTGGGAGACCGGAAGCGGAGGAACTCTGGAGAATCCCGCCCAGGCGGGTGCCGAAGGTGCAAAGCGCATGCTGAATCTCTCAGGCAAAAGGACAGAGCGGAATTATCAGCCTTTGACAGCTGCCCGGCAGCTGTGAAGCTTGATTTTTCTCCGGAGTTGCTTCTTTTGGGGGCAGCTCTTTTTTTGTGGGTTGGATTAAAAAACGAGAAAAGGACGGATGAAAGTGGAAGGATTTGTTTCTAAGGTTGAAGCCATCAACGGCGCGCTCAACAGCTTTGCGTGGGGGCCTCTGATGCTCCTGCTGCTGGTGGGTACCGGCGTGTTCCTGACCGTCAAGGTCAAGTGGCTGCAGGTGACCCATTTCGGCCGCATCATGAAGAACACCATCGGCACCCTGTTCCGGGGCAAGCAGGAGAAGAAGGACCACGGCGCCAACATCTCCCCGTTCCAGGCGGTGTCTACGGCCCTGGCGGGCACGGTGGGTACCGGCAACATCGCCGGCGTGACCGGCGCCATCTTCACCGGCGGTGCGGGCGCTGTGTTCTGGATGTGGGTGGCGGCCTTCTTCGGCATGATCACCAAGTACGCGGAGATCGTGCTGGCCATGAAGTACCGTGTCAAGGACGAGAACGGCGTGTACCACGGCGGACCCATGTACTACATCGAAAACGGCATCGGCAAGGGCTGGAAGTGGATGGCGATCATCTTCTGCCTGCTGGGCGGTCTGGCCTCCTTCGGCATCGGCAATATTGCCCAGAGCAGCGAGATCTCCGGCGCCCTGGGCGATCTGTTCCACATCCCGCCGGTGGTCTCCGGCATCATCATCGCCATTGTGGTGGCCCTGGTCACCCTGGGCGGCATCAAGCGCATCGGCAAGGTCACCTCGCTGCTGGTGCCCTTCATGTCCGCATTCTACATCCTGGCGGGCATCGTCATCATCATCATGCGCATCGGACACATCCCCGCGGTCTTCGGTCAGATCTTCGCAGGCGCATTCTCCTTCAAGAGCGTGGGCGGCGGCCTGTTCGGCTACACCATCATGATGGCCATGAAGCAGGGCTTTGCCCGCGGCGTGTTCTCCAATGAGGCCGGCCTCGGCTCCGCGCCTATCGCCCATGCGGCCTCCTCCACCGAGGAGCCCTGCGAGCAGGCCATTTGGGGCGTGTTCGAGGTCTTCATCGACACCATTGTCATCTGCAGCATCACCGCCTTCGCGGTGCTGCTCTCCGGCATCCTGAACGCCGAGGGCGGCCTGGGCGCCTTTGCCTCCAAGGGCGCGGCCGCAGCCGCAGCCTTCAACACCATCCTGCCCGGCACCCTGGGCGGCAAGATCATCGAGCTGAGCCTGCTGTTCTTCGCCCTGTCTACCATCCTGTCCTGGGCTTACTACGGCGAGAACTGCTGGGGCTACCTGACCAACAACAACAAGGTCTTCCTGTTGGTCTACAAGATCATCTTCGCCCTGGTCTGCATCGTGGGCGCTGTGGGTTCCGGCACCCTCATGTGGGATATCGCGGACACCCTCAACGGCCTGATGGCCATCCCCAACCTGATCGCGCTGCTGCTGCTGTCCGGCGTGGTGGCCAAGATCACCAGGGAGTACTTCTCCAAGAACCTGCTGAAAAAGTAATCACTTCTGACAATACGAATCTCCCCCGGTCGGATGACCGGGGGAGATTCGTATTGTTGGGGATCGTTCAGGAATTGAGCAGCGCGCCCGCCGGCGCGCGGATCGAAGCCGTTGGAATCTCCCGGGCAGAAGACACACCTAAGGTTTTTGCTCTTCGGTCGTACTATCATGCGCTTCCTGTTCTTCCGCTGCGGCATTGTAGGATGTCGCTGCCTGCTCCTGCTCCAGACGCTCCACAGCCTGTGCGGCCTCCTCGCTGCCGGCCTCGGCGGCCTGCAGATACCACTCCAGGGCCGCATCCTCCGTGCCGTAGTGATTTTCGATGCACCAGCCCAGCATGTACTGTCCGTCGCTGTCCCCGGCCTCGGCCGCCGCGCGGTAGCACAGGTAGGCCTGACGCGGGTCCTCCTCGGTGCCGAAGGCGTACTGATACATCAGCCCCAGATTGTACAGCGCCTCGCTGTTGCCGGTTTCGGCCAGCTTTTTGATCCAATAAAAAGCCTGCTCCAGATCCGCCTCGGTGCCGATGCCGTCGCGGTAGCAGAGGGCCAAGTTGTACATGCCAAGCTCGTTGCCGCTTTCCGCGGCCTTGCGATACCAGGCGAGGGCCTGCACCTCATCCTTCTCCACGCCGCTGCCCTGCTCATAGCAGATGCCGACGTTGAGCATGGCTCCGGACTCTCCGGCCTCGGCGGCGCGCATGTTCCAGGCGAAGGCCTGCTCGAAGTCTGTCTCGGTACCGATGCCGTTCCAGTAACAGTTGGCAACGGCCACCATTGCTGTGGGATCCCCGGCCTCGGCGGCCCGGGTGAACCAGTACAGCGCCTGCGCCGGATCCTGGCCGATCCCCCAGCCCTTCTGATAGCAGTCGGCCAGGAGAAACGCGGCATAGGCGTTGCCCGCCTCCGCCGAAACGCGCAGAAATTCCACATCCGCCGCTTCTATTTCGTCCTTCTGGGCAAGGGAGACGAGGGCCGCGCCGTAGATGTCATAGGACAGCTCCTGGTTTTTGCGGGAGATCACCACGTTACGCCAGATCAGCCCCGCCGCAAAAGCCGCCACCGCCGCCGTGATGCCGCCGGCGATCATCACCGTGCGGCGCCTGCGCTGCTTATCCCGATCCACAAGGCGGTTAAAGCGCAGGTCCAGCAGTATGGCCATGACCTTGAGGAAGGCCTTGTTTTTCCCGATCTCCCCCACATTTGCGCCCAGGGGATGCTTGTCCTTGTCACTGCGCAGGGCGGGCGGATAGCACTCCAGGGCTTCATCGTCACTCTCCGGCTCGCCGGCGACGATGAAGGGGATGATCTGCTCCTCACGGCCCAGGGACCGGAAGAAACTGACTTCATCGTTGACCCAGGGTGAGGCCGCGCTGGCCGGGGAGCAGATCACGATCAGAAAGCGCGAGGCGCGCAGCTCCTTCTGCAGAGCAAGCTGCAGTTCCACGCCCGCCAGATCTGTCTGGTCCCGGAAGACGTGCAGGTGCCGTCGCTCCTTCCCAAGCTCGCAGAGGTCCCGGGGGATACGAAAGCCCTCCAGCCGACGCTGCAGCCAGCGGGCCCAGTTCAGGTCCCGATGACTGTAGCTGATGAAGGCGTCATATACGTACTTGTCCATAGCGGTCCCATGCCCCCTGCCGCAAATCTCTTTTTACGCAGTATACCACATGGCCGACACGATCACCAAAGAAAAGGAAGAGAGTCCGTGGACACGCCCCTTCCTGCGATATGGGCCGGCAGATCCTGACATGTTATCGCTTTCAGTATAACGGCAATTCCCGGAAATGGCAAGCCGGGGATTTCCGGGAAATGGGCGGGAAACGCGGTCTCTTTCAATCGCTGTCAGGTAATTCCGCTGTTGACTTCGGCAAGGCGGTATCGTAGAATAAAAGACAGCGAAAACGGATACAAAACACCTGCGGCTGTAGGAGGTTTCCATGAAAAAAGAGAAGAAAGACGCCGCCAAAGCGGAAAACGCCCAACTGAAGGAAGAGATCAAATCCCTGCGGGAACAGCTGCTGAGTCAGCAGCAGGCGATCCGCGCCAAGGGCCTGCCCATCATCGTGCTGGTGGAGGGCTGGGCCGCTGCCGGGAAAGGCAGTCTGATCAACGAGCTGATCAGTGAGATCGACCCCCGCTTCTACAATGTGACCACTTCCGTCATTACCGGCGAGGCGGAGAGCCGCTATCCCTTCCTGTACCCCTACGCCTGCGCCATCCCGGAAAACGGGAAGATCATGTTTTATGACTCCGGCTGGATGGAGGATGTCGTGCGTAAATACCTCCATCGGGATATCACCCGGGCGCAGTACAAGGAGCGTGTCCGCTCTGTCAATGAGTTTGAGCGCCAGCTGCGGGACGGCGGCTATCTGCTGCTGAAGCTGTTTTTGGACATCGACGCCGGAGAGCAGCGCAAGCGCATGAGCGCCCTGCGGGAGAGTTACGAGACCGCATGGCGTGTCACCGACGAGGATCTGTGGCAGCAGCGGGAGTATAAGCTCTTCAAGCAGAGCTATGAGAGCTTCATGGACAAGACCGGCGGCCTGATCCCCTGGCATGTGCTGGACGGAAACAAGAAGAACCTGGCGGTCCGGGACGCCATGAAGCTGCTGGTGGAGAGCGTCGACCGGGCTCTGGAGGCCGGGCGCTATGTGGGCAAGCCCTTCAAGGAGAGCTTCCCCCTGCGGAAAATGCCGAAGCTGAGTACGGTGGACCTGTCCCCGACCCTGACGGACGAGGACTACCGCGCGGAACTGAAAAAGCTGCAGAAACGTCTGGGCGAGCTGCACAACCGCATCTACCGCATGAAGATCCCGGTGATCCTCTGCTACGAGGGCTGGGACGCCGCCGGCAAGGGCGGCAACATCCGCCGGGTGGCCAAGCCTCTGGACCCCCGGGGCTTCGATGTGATCCCCATCGCCTCGCCGGAGCCTCATGAGCTGGCCCGCCAGTACCTGTGGCGGTTCTGGACAAGGCTGCCCCGCAGCGGTCATGTGTGCATTTTCGACCGGACCTGGTACGGCCGGGTCATGGTGGAGCGGCTGGAGGGCTTCTGCACCGAGGACGACTGGAAACGGGCCTATAACGAGATCAACGAGTTTGAGCGCCAGTTGACCGAATGGGGCGCCGTAGTGCTGAAGTTCTGGATCCACATCGACCAGGACACCCAGCTGCAGCGCTTCAACGACCGGCAGAGCACCCCGGAGAAGCAGTGGAAGCTGACGGAGGAGGACTGGCGCAACCGGGAGAAATGGCCCCAGTACGAGGAGGCCATCGACGAGATGCTGCATAAGACCAGCACAGAGTTCGCACCCTGGTTCATCATCGAATCCAACGACAAGAAATACGCCCGCATCAAGACCCTGAAAATCGTGATCGACGCGCTGGAAAAAGCCTGCGAGGATCACATGGCATAAGAGGTTCGATATGGCTTCGAAAGAGAAAAAAAGCGAATCGGTCAAGCGCGGCCCGGCCGAGAGCCTGTACATCAACCGGGAACTGAGCTGGCTGGCCTTCAACGAACGGGTGCTCCTGGAGGCGGCGGACCCGGCGGTGCCGCTGCTGGAGCGGCTGAAATTCCTGATGATCTACCAGTCCAACCTGGAGGAGTTCTATCGGGTGCGTATGGGCATCCTGACCCACCGGGCCCTGCTGACGCCGGACAAGGCGGACCCCCTGTCGGGCATGCTGCCCGACGCCCAGATCCAGGAGGTGCTGCGCATCACGCAGGAGCAGCAGTCCCTGATGGAGAGCATCTGGAAGGCCATCCGGGAAGAGCTGCGGGTCAACAAGATAGAGGTGCTGGACTTCAAGAAGATCAGCAAGGTGGATGAGCTCATGAGCAAAAAGCTCTTTGGGGACATCAAGGACCTGCTGTTTCCCAAAATCATCGAAATGAATCAGCCACTGCCCTTCCTGTGGAGCGGGGAGGCCAACATCATCGCCTTCCTTGGCCGCGGCGGCGAGCAGAAGCTGGCCGTCATCCCTCTGCACCGGGTGCCGTCTTACCTGACCTTTGAGATCGACGGAAACCGGAAAATCGTGCTGACGGCGCAGCTGGTGCGGCATTTCCTGCCCCTGCTGCTGAAGAAGGAGACCATCGCCCAGTCGGTGATCCTGGACGTGACCCGCAATGCGGACGTGTTCCTCTCCGGCGTGGAGGAGAGCGAGGACAAGGATCTGCGCCAGAAGGTGTCCAGCATGCTCTCCAAGCGCAAACGGGAGATGCCAGTACGGGTGCGGATCTACGGCAAGATCACGGACCAGGCCCGCGCTATGCTGATCAAAAAGCTGCGGGTGCCGGAGCGCTGCGTGTTCTCCCAGAGCGTGCCCTTCGATCTGTCCTTCCGATCCGCCATCAGCGGACATGACAGCTTCCGCTATGAGGAGCGCAAGCCCGCCAGAGAGCTGGGACTGAGAAAAGGGGAATACTTCTCTTATATCGAAAAACAGGATCTGCTGATGAGCTTCCCCTTCCAGAGCATGATGCCTTTTGTGGATCTGATCTACGAGGCGGCGGACGACCCGGAGGTCCTGTCGATCAAGATCACCCTCTACCGCATGTCCGGCAGCAGCAAGATAGCCGCTGCCCTGGCCTATGCGGCGGACCGGGGGAAAGACGTGCTGTGCCTGCTGGAGCTGCGGGCCCGCTTTGACGAGCAGAACAACATCGACTACTCCGAAATGCTGGAGGACGCCGGCTGCCGGGTCTGCTACGGCCTGCCGGAGCACAAGGTCCACAGCAAGCTCTGCGTCATCACCCGCCGCAAGGCGGGGAACCTGAGCCGCATTACCCAGGTGGGCACCGGCAACTATAACGAGGTGACCGGTGAGCAGTATACGGACCTGTTCCTCATCACCGCCAACGAGGCTGCCGGCGAGGAGGCGGAGGCCACCTTCGCGGCGCTGGAAAACGGCCAGCTGCCGCCGGAGGCGCACACCCTGTGGATCGCGCCCAGAAGCTTCAAAAACCGGGTGCTGGAGCTGCTGGATCAGGAGATCGCCAAGGGCAGCGAGGGGCGCGTGTCCATCAAAGTCAACGCCATGAACAACCTGGACGTGATGGAGAAGCTGATCGAGTGCTCCCAGGCCGGAGTCCAGGTGGAGCTGTTCATCCGCGGCATCTGCTGCCTGCGGCCGGGCATCCCCGGCAAAACCGACAACATCGTGGTCAAGAGCGTGGTGGGCCGCTGGCTGGAGCACTCCCGGATCTATAAGTTCGGCGAGGGCGAGGACGCCAGAATGTTCATCGGCTCCGGCGACCTGCTCAACCGCAATCTGGAGCGCCGGGTGGAGGCTTTTATCGAGGTGGTCACCCCCGATACCCGGGAGCAGATCGACCAGGTGCTTTCTGCTCTGCGCAACGACCGGGAGAAATCCCGCAAAATGCTCTCCGACGGCAGTTATGTCCGGGAGGAGGGCGGCGAAGGGACCTCGTCCCAGGAGGCCCTGTACCGATACTTCAGCACCCGCAGGGTCCGGCCCGACGGGACCCTGCCGGCAAAGGCAGTCCCGGCCGCGGCGGCGGGAACGGAGAACGGCTCTTTCTGGCAGAGACTGCGGCAGATGCTGCGCGGCTGAAACGATAAAGGAGGCTTACACATGGCAAAGTCCTATAATATCTGTCTGGATGTGGGCGGGACCAAGGTCCTGGGCGCCATCTTCAACGAAAAGGATGAAATCATTTACCGGCTGAAAAAACGCTCCAAGGACAGCGGCGAAGGCGCCGCCGACGTGGAGAAGGTCATCGTCAGCGTGGTGGAGGAGATGATCCGGGAGTCCGGGATCGACCGGAGCAAGCTCAACGCCATCGCCTCCTGCGCCCCCGGCGTCATCGACCAGGAGCACGGCATCGTGCTCTTTACGCCGAATCTGCCCTGGCGCGACTACGATATGCGCAGCGCCATGGAAAAGCGCTTCCAGGTGCCCTTCTTCGTGGGCAACGATGTGAATCTGGGCGTGCTGGGCGAATATAAATACGGCGCCGCCCGAGGCTACAAGAACGTAGTGGGCTTCTTTGTGGGCACCGGCATGGGCGGCGGCCTGATCCTGAACGGGGAGCTCTATACCGGCAACCAGTTCAAGGCTGCGGAATACGGCCACATGATCCTGGAGCCGGAGGGACCTCTCTGCGGCTGCGGTCAGCGGGGCTGTCTGGAGGCTTTTTCCAGCAAGAAGGGCATGAGCGCCTACATCCGTGAGCAGGCGGCCCGGGGCCGCAAGAGCATGATGGCAGAGGCTGTGCAGGACGGGGTGTTCCGCAGCAAGAAGCTGAAGAAAGCCCTGGAGGCGGGGGATACGGTGGCCGTGGAGGCCGTGGATCGGGCCTGCCACTATCTGGCCATCGCCACCGGCAATATGATCAACACCTTCAGCCCTGACCTTATCGTCTATGGCGGCGGCGTGATGGAAGCCATGGGCGATCTGTTCATGGAGAAGATCCTGGCCGAGGTGGACAAATACTGCATGCCGCAGATCCGCTCCACCGTGGAGCTCAAGCCGGCCGCCCTGGGGGACGATTCCATCCTCTACGGCGATCTGGCCATGATCAAGGGACTGTGATCAAAGGATACGGCAAGGGCCCGCTGTCAACTGACAGCGGGCCCTTGCTTTCCATATGTGGTTTATCCGCAGAAGTGCCGCAGCAGATCCGGGAAGCTGTCGCCCGCAAAGTCGACACCGAGTTTGCGGCTCAGCTGGGTCAACTCCGCCTGCAGGGCCTCGCTGACCTCGATGCCGGTCATCATGAATTCTTTAAACTTTTTCCGCTCGATCTCGCCGGGCAAGAAGATCTCGTCCACACCCTCCGCCTTGCGGCTGGCCTTGACCATGCGGATGTAGCGGTCGGCACTGCGCTTGAAGTCCTCAATGGGCATGAAGCGGGAGGGGTCGATGAGCAGCAGGAAGAAACCGGTGTTCTCCTTTTCCAGCTTGGAAAACAGCCCCACGTCCGTGCCGTAGCAGGCACCGCTGAGCAGGGTGCTCAGCGCGTCGACCATCACTGCCAGGCCGTATCCCTTGTGGGCGGCAATAGATGTCAGCGCGTAGGCCTGAGCGGGATCGGTGGTAGGCCGGCCGTCATAGTCGTTGGCCCAGCCCAGGGGGATGCTCTGCCCTTCGCGTTGAGCGGCCTGGATCTTGCCCATGGCCACGTTGGTGGTGGAGATGTCCAGTACCATGGGATATTCCTCCCCGGTGGGGATGCCCACGACGATGGGGTTGGTGCCGATCAGCCGGTCCGCGCCGCCGTAGGGGGCGGAGAAGGCGTAGGTGTTGCAGCAGAGGACGCCGATCATGTCGTCCTCCACAGCCCGCCAGCCGTAGTAGGAGCCGCAGCCGATGTTGGCATTGCGGCGGCCGGCGGCCACGGCCACGCCGTAGGTCTTTGCCTTGATCAGGGCCTCATCGTAGGCCTTGTTGACCGAGACGATGCCGGAGCCGTTATCCCCGTCGAAGACCAGCAGGGACTGATCGTCCAGCACTTTCTCAAACTTTGGCGAGGGATTCAGCGCCCCCACGTCGATCTGCTTCAGGTAGCGGGTCAGACGGGAAAGGCCGTGCGAGTACACACCGGTAAAGTCCGAGTGGGTGATGACCTTGCTGATGATCTCCGCGTCCTCAGGGCTGTAGCAGGCGGCAGTGAGGATCCCGGTGACGAGCTTTCGCTCCTGATCGTGGCTGATTTTCATAGACTGCGATCTCCTTGGCGAATCATTTTATGCTGACAGTATAGCTTCTTTTTTGAAAAATGGCAATGAAAACGCGAAATGCCGCGGATCATCCGCGGCATTTCGCTGTTTGTTCAGCCCTCCACGTTGGCGAGCTCCATGAGCCGGATCAGGATTCGGATGCCCTGGGCGTAGGAGCGGACAGGCAGCCGCTCGTTGGTGCCGTGGACCCCGGTGCGCACATCTTCCGCTTCCGCCATAAAGGGGCTGCAGCGCAGGCAGGTGTCGCAGATGCGCTCATAGCGGCGGGCGTCGGTGGCGCCGGCGGTCATGCAGGGAACGAAGAGCACCTCCGGCAGGAAAGCCGCCATGGCTTCTGTCAGCTTCCGATATCCGTAACCGTCGCAGCGGGCGATGGCCGAGGGATCGTTGGCCTGCAGATAGCGCAGCTTGACCGCCTGCCCCTGGGTGACCGCCTGGCAATGGGCCATCAGGCTTTCCGTGGTCTCACCCGGAGCAAGCCGGAAGTTGATGACCGCGCGCATATTCTGGGGCAGAACGTTGCAGGCGGCGCTTCCGCCCTGGATCATGGTGGGGGCGATGGTGGTAGTTATAAAGGAGTAGGTCTCCCGCCGTCCCGCGCAGCAGGCTGCGATGGCGTCGGCGTTGCCGCGCACGTCCCACACAAGGCTCCGCAAGGGCTCCTCGGTGATATATGGGGCCAAGGTCTCGAAGCAGGCGATCAGCGGCTCCGGCAGGCGGCAGGGGAAGGGGTGGTCGGTGATGGACGTGATGGCCCGGGCCAGATGCTCCAGAGAACTGCCGCCGAAAGGCCGGCTGGAATGGCCGCCTTCACTCTCCACCGTCAGTTCCAGGTCCGCGTAGCCCTTTTCCATCAGGTCCACCTGGGAGATGCTCAGACCGGGCGCGCCGAACACGGCGCCGTCGTCGATCTTGCCGCCGCCTTCGTCCAGGACGAATTCCAGGCGAACGCCCCGGCGCTTCAGGGTCTCGGCAATAGCCAAAGCCCCGGTGTTCAGCGTCTCCTCATCGTCGCCGAATGCCAGATAGGCGGTGCGGCGGAAGCTGCGGCCATGGGCGAGCAGGTATTCTGCGGCCTCCAGGATGCCGAAGACCATCTCCTTGACGTCCAGCGTGCCGCGGCCCCAGATGCAGCCGCCCGCGATATCGCCGGAGAAGGCGCCGTGGAGCCAGTCGTTTTCGGTACCCTCCACTACCGGCACCACGTCCTGGTGGGACATGTACAGGCAGGGGAGCAGACTCTCGTCCGTGCCCGGGATGGTGATCAGTACCGCGTGGCCGATCTCTTCAAAGCTGCCGCAGGTCATCACATGGGGGAAGCTCTCCCGCATGAGGGCGTGCAGTTTGTCAAATTCCGAAAAGTCTGTGAGACTGTGGTCGGCATAATTGATGGTTTTGCAGCGGATGGCCGCGGAAAGATGGGCTGCCGCCGCGTCGATGTTCAGGTCGGAATACGCTTCCTCATTGGCAAAGTATTCGCTGACAGGCTTCATTCCTGCTTGTCCTCCAGATAACGGCTGAGGAATTCCCGGGTGCGCTCGTTACGGGGATTGCCGAAAATTTCCCGGGGACTGCCCTGCTCCAGGATCACGCCCTGGTCCATGAAGATGACCCGGTCACTGACCTCCTTGGCGAATGCCATCTCGTGGGTGACCACGATCATGGTCATGCCCTCCGCTGCCAGCTCCTTCATGACGTCCAGCACCTCGCCCACGATCTCCGGGTCCAGGGCGGAGGTGGGCTCGTCAAAGAGCATGATCTCCGGCTCCATGCACAGGGAGCGGGCGATGGCCACCCGCTGCTTCTGCCCGCCGGAGAGGCGGGTAGAGTCGGCGTAGATGAAGTCGGCCAGACCCACGGTGGTCAGGTGGCGGATGGCGGTCTCCTCCGCCTGGGCCTTGGGGACCTTGCGGACGGTCATGGGGGAGAGGGTGCAGTTGTCGATGACGTTCTTGTTGTTGAACAGATTGAAGCTCTGGAACACCATGCCGATCTTCTGCCGCAGGGCATTGAGATTTACATTCAGATCCATCAGATCCTGCCCATCGAACCAGATATGGCCCGCGTCGGCCTCCTCCAGGAGGTTGATGCAGCGCAGCAGGGTGGATTTGCCGGAACCGGAGGCCCCGATGATGCACACCACCTCGCCCTTCTGGACTTCCAGATCGATGCCCTTAAGCACTTCCAGATTGCCGAACGACTTTTCCAGCCCTTCAATTTTCAGTACGGTCTCATTCATTTGACGACCTCCTTAATTGGAGCTGGTGATGCCCTTGTAAGGGGTATCCAGCTTGCTGCCCAGGTACTTGAGCAGCTGGGACGACAACCAGGTGAGGATCAGATACAGAATGGCCGCCACACAGTAGATCTCCAGAGAGCGGAAGTAGATGCCGCTGACGGACTTGGTGGCGTACATCAGATCCATGACGCCGATGACCGACAGCACGGAGGAATCCTTGATGTTGATGATGAACTCGTTGCCGATGGCGGGGATGGAGTTCTTCACCGCCTGGGGGAAGACCACCTTGATCATGGCCTGCCAGTTGGACATGCCCAGGGAGCGGGCCGCCTCAGTCTGGCCCCGGTCGATGGACTGGATGCCGCCGCGCAGCACCTCGGTCAGATAGGCGGTGGAGTTGAGCGACACGGTGCACAAACCGGAGATAAAGAAACTCCACACATTGTTGATCTCCGTGACAGTCATGCCCGTGCGTTTGAAGAGATTGAAGCCGAAGTAGTAGAAGATCAGCGCCTGCACCATCATGGGGGTACCGCGGATGACGAACACATACAGCCGTGCGAAGTGGTTGGCGCACCATTTGACAGCCTTGACAAAGTCGTTATCCCGCTTGTCGGGCTCCTGAATGCGGAGAAAGACCATGAAGATAGCCAGCACAAAGGCGATGCCGGTACCCAGCAGCGCGATACGGATCGTAGTCCAGATACCTGTGAGGATGATATTTTTCCCCTCAATGCTCATATAGATCATGGAGGAGACAAACTCCTGGGGGTTGCGCTCTGCCTGCATGCAAATTTGTACGGTGTAGATAAGCTGCAGGAGACCGCGGTCAATGATTGCCAGAATGCACGCAAGCACTACCAGATAGGACAGCCATCGGCTGACGCGCATCACTGCCGGGCGCTTCATGAAGCTGTTCGAATATGTCTTCCAATAGAAGAATTTGACGATCAGAGCGAAGCCGCTGATTGCCAGAAAGATCCAGAAGACGGCCAGGGCACAGAATTCCGGGAGGTTTCCCGATATCATAAAGCTATAAGGATGCTCTCTGCTGTACAAGAGACTCAGCCCCAGCAAGGCGATCAGGCTGCCGCCCAAATAGACGTAACGGTGGTCCCGGGTGATGAAGTTTCCCTTTTGCGGCGTTTGTTTCATGGCAGTACTTCCTTTGAATGCTCCGACTGACAGCATATGCCGTCAGTCGGAATGCTTTTTTGCTTTGGGGTATCGGGGATATCCTTATGCAGGAGCGTTCGCTTCCGCAGTCGCCCACATCACGTCGCGGGCCGCCTGATCCATGGTGGCCAGTGCCTCGTTCACCATTTCGACCAGCACGTCGTCCTCGTAGCGGATGCCGACGCAGGCGCCCTTGGCGGGCAGTTCAAAACCGTTGCCTTCGTCGAAGGTGATCAGTACGAACTCAGGATTGGCTTCCATATAGGCAGCGGAGTTTTCCACGTTTACGGTGATCGCGTCACAGGTGCCCTGCTTGAGGCGGGCAAGCATGTCGGGAACGCTTGCAACAGGAGTCAGGTGGTTGACCCCCTCAATCTGGTCAATGACCGTGTCAAGGGCGGTGTCCTTCTGGCCCAGCACGCTGGCCCCGCCGAAGTCCTGGATGCTGACAGCGTCCGCAAAGGCGGAGCCCTCGAGGACCATCATGCCGTACTGGGTCTCGTGGTAAGCTGCGGAGAAGTTGATCGACTCACGGCGGGCCGCGGTATCCATCATGCCGGCGATGATAGCGTCAATTTGTCCGGCGTTCAGCGCGGGGATCAAGCCGTCCCAGTCCATCTTGATGATGACCAGATCCAAGCCAAGATAATCGGCAATGATCTTTGCCCACTGCACGTCGTAGCCCTCGGCATAGGCGCCGGGCACATTCTCAATGGGGACGTTGGTATCGGTGGCTTCAGACTCCTGCCAGTTGTTGGGGGCGTAGGCACACTCCATGCCCACACGCAGCTGGCCGTTGAGATAGGCCAGGGGATCGGCCTCTTCGGCGGTCTCTTCCGCGGCGGGCTCGGCTTCGGCAGCGGCGGGGGCTTCGGTAGCGGCAGGGGCGGCGGTCTGGCTGCTGCCGCAGGCGGCGAGGGCCAGGACCATGATCAGGGCCATCAGAATGGCAAGGGTTCTTCTCAGGTTGTTCATCTTTTTCGTCTCCTTAAAAATCGGTTTGGATCAGATGAGGCGCAAACAAAAAGCCGTAAACGCTCACGGAGCATTTACGGCACAAAAAACAGGTAAGCGGCTGGGGCCCCAGCCGGGTCTTTGCACTCGATAGCGCTCCACTTGCGTGACAGTCCGGCGGATATTCTCCGACGGCCCAGCGAAGAGGAGCGCAGCTGCTGTTCTTCACTTCGGCGATGTTCCCTTTCGTTCCCCGCGAAAGCTGCTTCTGAGCAGGGGCTTACTGATGAACCTCGCGCCTCTATCTTGTCTGCGATGATAAACTTCCGGGTTTTGCTTGTCAAGGG
>Ga0310695_10007643_pt1 | contig 17159 bp, 14 predicted proteins | sample RumenRJG_04DNA_FD_203882 | JGI IMG/M metagenome (GOLD analysis project Ga0310695, IMG submission 203882) | Bovine rumen microbial communities from Lethbridge, Alberta, Canada - RJG_04 (v2) (version 2) | ecosystem: Host-associated > Mammals > Digestive system > Stomach > Rumen | place: Canada...
ACGAGGCCTTCCCCGATGTTGATCCTCTTGGCACATGGAGGATACAGAACGGAAGGTTGCAGGTTCCATGTTCTGGAGTCAAGAAAGAGCAGTATGACACGTGCATGGAAATCCGGTTGATGTGGGCAAGCTACAAAAAGTAGTTTTGCCGGAATGCCTAAGAAGTAAAGGGAGTAGAAGGCCTCACGGTGTTCTACTCCCTAATCGTTGGGTTAATTTAGCGTTCGCTATTTATTCGGCATCCGAAAACCTGGCCATTTCAAAGACATAGTCCAAGAATAAGTAAGCCAACGTCCGCGCGAATAGGAAAAGAGTCTCACGACTCGTATATTGTTCTAAGAAGAATCATTTGATAGGTATCACACTATTATATCTGCCTCTTTTTCCCTCTCCAGTGGGTCTATTTGTTTTTTACATGTAAGCTAGTGCTTTCAATGCTTTTTGCTTGGGAGCGTTTTACCTAAATAGATTGGTATAATTGTTATATCGTCTTTAATCGAATTAACAATATCATTAACATTATCATCCGAAGCAAACACGACCAAACATCCGTACGAAGACATTTGGTTCATATATGCTTTCAGTTGGGCAATGGATTTTCTTATTTGTCCGATTGTGACTTTCTTCATTAGTTTTGTTTCGACGACAAAGGACTTATTGTTGCATTTCAAGATTGCTCCGTAATGTTCTGAAGCATCAGAAATTCTAAAATCCAGCCTTCCGTTGCAAGTGTCATCTTCTTTGCTAAACTCTACTCCGTTATCAAAGAGGTATAGTGCCAAATCTCTTTGGATTATACTTTCAGTTAAATCCAAATCCTGTATGGTCTTGAAGCGTTCTACACGACTCTTATATCTCAGCAGACAATGTAATATTAAACTTTCGTTTTTTAAATGGTCAATGATATAGTTTACCAATGGGCGCACATAGTCTGTTTTGTATAGTTTCATTCTGTCACCCTCTTCGTTAACACTCTTATCTGTCCAAATGACTTCTTTAAAATAGGGATTTAAGTAGTTGCCTTGAGTTCTCTGCCTATTTCTAAGGAATTTGTAATATTGGTAGCAATAAGCTACATAGTATGATTCATTGCAAACAAAAAAATCTCTATCGTAAAAATATTCTGATATGATTCGTTCCTCAAATACTTTTTGATCTATCTTATGTTGAGATTCAAGATCTTCCAATATCAGCTTACAAGAAGGCATAGAATCTAACTTATCAAAGAAATGATCAGTAAACGTATTGAACATGATTTCAGAACCTTGCTGTATATAATGGCCATATGCAAGTTCTATTTTGTCTATAATAATATCAATATTCATAATAAGTCTGTCTGTTACTCTATTTATTCTCCACAAAATTACGGTTTTATTTTTATAAAGATGATTATTATAGCGAAAAATACACATTATTTAATAATTTGTAAGTGTTCGCGATAATCATCAACAGTCTTCCCTACAATTTCCGCAATATCAAGGTATCTTCAACATTTATAAAATAGGCGTATCTCGCCGAGGTTGGTTATATTTAGTTTTGGCCGATTATTTGGAACCTCAAACGAGTTTCGTTGTCTGAAAAGATAGCGAGGCTTTATGATTTTGGCCTTTTTTTGCCGACAAAATGAACGTTTTTCATTAAATTTCTCAAATTATTTAGTTTTTATAGTCTATTCTGAAAAAGAATTCGTATCTTTGTGGCGTTTATATATAGTAAGATATGGCTGCAAACAAAGAACTCAATCGCTTAAAAGTGATACTGGTAGAGAAAAAGAAGTCCAATCTGTGGTTATCCAAAGAATTGGGTTGTTCGCCTACAACCGTATCAAAGTGGTGCACAAACTCATCTCAGCCTCCTTTGGAGATGCTGATGAAGATAATAAAACTGCTTGACGTGGATCTTAAAGAACTCGTCAGGTTTGAAGAATTGGATAGAAACTGAGATAGAAGCAACTAAAGATATGGCAAAAGTATTTCAAATATTAGTTCCAGACAACACTCTTGTTTCTCGCATCATCAGTTGTGAAAACCAAGTGACTGAGCTGTTTGTAATTGACAGAGCCGATAAGAAGTTTGTTTCAGAATACTCCAATGACTTGAACAAGCCTGCCTTGTATATCCTCGTTAATAGAGATGCGAAGAAGTTGTATGTTGGTGAGACGGATGATTCTATCAAGCGACTGCGAAATCATGAAGCCAAGGACTTCTGGACAGAGGCCATTGTATTTCATTCCACTACTGATACGCTATCCACAACCGAAGTGAAATGGCTGGAAGCAAAGACTTACGAGGCTCTAAAAGAATTAGGTTACTACGACTTGTCAGAGAACAAGCAGGTTCCTCAACAACCTCCATTGAAACGCAACCAGATTTACACACTGGAGCCTATCTTTGAAGAAGCTAAGAACTATATCTGCGCTGCTGGTTTCGACATTTTCCTGAAAAAGAAGGCGGAGGAAGAACCGCAACCTCAAGAACCAGTCAAAAATGAAGTCGCACTTCAGAACAATGTTTGGCTGTTGCCATCAAGCAGGAAGCGTTTTGACCTGGGAGCCTGTTTTGCAGAATTTGGTGAAGTGTTTTGGAGAATCACCAACAACTTCAAACGTATCAGTAAAGGTGATAGAGGTTATGTTTATAGCTCTGACCCTGACAAGGCTATCTTGTATCGCTTTGATGTGATAGAAAGTCAAATACCCTATTCAAAGGTGGTTGACAGAGATGATAAATTCTCAAAAGGTAAAGGAGAATCGAATAAAGAGTTTGCAGCAAATGGTGGTTTGTTCGTTCTTATCAGGGCAAATGGCACGGTAAAAGACAAACGTTTTTCGCTACCAATTCTGCTAAAGAACGGTTTGAAAGGTGCTCCTCAAGGAGCTATCCGTATTTCGCAAGATGAGTATAAACCCTTGTTGGACTTTGTTGATTCCAACTTTGACAAAATACCGATGGATATAAATGCTTCCAAGAAGCCTCGCCGTGCTCCTTTCAAATTCTCGATGGTTGGCTTGAAACCTGGCGATGTGGTCTTTTTTGAGCATGGCGATATTCCTGTTACGGTGGTTTCTGAAAATACCGTTTCTTACAATAATGAGATATATACCCTTTCTCGTTTCTGCAAGCACTATATGCCAGAAGAGGGAAGTGAAAACAGAGAGTATCAAGGCCCAGCGCACTTTACGCTGAATGGTAAGACACTTGATGAATTAAGGAAAGAGAAGGAGAATAAATGAAATACGGCATAGACATAAAGGAAGACGAATTGTTGACAATGGGCGGAGGCATACTTAATACACTGCTCATTGACAGAACAACAGGTGAGAATATCATCTGGGCGACGGATGACTATGCTTCAATGGGCGAAGCTTATACTTTCTTCAAGCATATTACCCCTGAGCTTATAACAGGAGATAAGAAAAATGTCATTCAGCCACGTGTGGCGAAGAATGAGGAAGAAAGAAAAAAGAGAGCCAGAAAGATGGCAGAAGTTTTTACGCCATCCTGGGTGTGTAACGATATGAATAATAGCGTTGATGCAAAGTGGTTCAAACGTAAGATTGTATTCAATAAGAGTTCCAATAAAAGCGGCAAGCACACGTGGGAGCCAACAGAAGGAAATATTACCTTCCCAGAAGGAAAGACCTGGCAAGAATATGTTAGCATGGGGGTAATAGAAATCACTTGCGGCGAGGCTCCATTTTTGGCAAGCAGATACGATACGGTGACTGGCGAAGCCATTGAAGACTTGAACAAGCGCATTGGTTGGTTGGATAGGAAATTGCGTATTGTTAACGAAAATACTACGACTCGCGAAGATTGGCTCTACTGGGCGAAGATGGCTTTCAAGGGGACACTTGGCTATGAGTGGCAAGGCGATAATTTGCTGTTGGCTCGTGAGAACCTTCTGATGTCATTCTTTGATTATTATGAGGACAGATTTGGTGAGGAGCCTGCCATTGACAATGTTAAAGAGGTCGCAGAGATTATTTCTTGGAACATCTTCCAAATGGACGGTTTGAAGTTCGTCATCCCTCGCAGCTGTCACACTAAGATACTGGAGCAGCAGGACATCATGTCTGGCGAGGTGAAACGCACGGAAATAGAGTGTGAGGGCTGCAAAAAAGGACTTATCCATAAACACAATGGCATCTATGTGAAGATGATGGATTGGGACACAGAAAAGCCCATATATTTTCACACATATAACGGACTTGCAAAAAAAGAGAAACTATGATGAATACAGAAATAGTTGACAAAATAATCGTTGGTCGTGTCGAACCGCATATCTATGCCTTTGAGACGCGTACTGTCCCCAATTATCTGAAGATTGGTGATACCTATCGCCCTGTTGAGGATAGACTTAATGAATGGCGCCGCTATTTCAAGGACTTAAATCAGCTCTATGAACACGAAGCGAGAGTTGATGAAAAGTATTTCAGAGACTTCGAAGTGCATAAGTTCGTGATGGAGGAAAAGAAGCGTAACCGCATTACTCGCGAGGCATTTCCAAACTTACCATATTTCTCCAACGAATTCTTTGAAGAGGCTGTTCCGGCAGATATAGACGAGGCCATTGCAGACATCACAGATAGTGCCAATAAGAATGACGGACGCTACAAGTTCTATTCAATGCAAGATGGGAGAATGCCTGAGGAATTCCATTTTACACGTGATGAAGAGCCTTTGACTCCACGTCCCAATCAGGCTGATGCCATCAATCGCTTTGAAAATGCCATCAAGAATAAGCGCACCCATTTGCTGATGTATGCCGTCATGCGCTTTGGCAAGAGTTTCACGGCGATGTGCTGCGCTCAAAAGATGGATGCCGACTTAGTACTGGTTGTTTCTGCAAAAGCCGATGTGAAAGGCGAATGGAAGAAAACGGTTGAGAAATTCAAGAACTTTGAAGAATACCTCTATGTTTCCAGCGAAGATTTGAAGGCTAACCACAAGCTACTATCAGATGCGAAGAAGAAAAAGCAGAAGATAGTTGTATGTCTTACTCTTCAAGACCTAAGTAGTCCTGAGATAAAGGAGCGTCACAAGCAGCTGTTTGAACATTCTGTTGACTTGCTGATTGTTGACGAAACTCATTTTGGTGCTCGCGCAGAACATTATGGTTCTGTGCTGACAAAGGCTTCCAGTGACAAGGTGTTGGCACAAGAAAAGAAGCATAATGACGAAAGTGTGGATGATTTGTTGGAACAGACGCGAGAACTGAAGAGCAAAGTCCAGTTGCACTTGTCAGGAACGCCTTATCGTATCTTGATGGGTAATGAATTCTCAGAAGAGGATATCATCAGTTATTGCCAGTTTACAGACATCATAGAAGCAAGTCAGAAATGGGACGAGGAAAACCTTGATACAAAGGAAGAATGGGAGAATCCTTACTTTGGTTTCCCTCAGATGGTCAGATTTGCTTTCAATCTCAATGCTTCTGCCATCAAGAAACTGGAGGAACTGAAACAAACGGGTATCTCCACCGCTTTCCGCGAGTTGTTCAGCCCTCTATCTATCACGAAGGATAATGACGGCAAGCACCTTGTTTTCAGACATGAGCCAGAAGTTCTTGACTTCTTACAAGTCATTGATGGTTCAAAGGAAGACAGCAATGTGATGGGATTCCTCGATAACGAACGCATCAAGCAGGGTGATTTGTGTCATCATGTCGTGATGGTATTACCATACCGTGCTTCATGCGACGCTATGGAGGCCCTTATCAAAAAGCACAAAGACATCTTCAAAAACCTCTCGCAATACGAGATATTGAATATTACAGGCGTAGAAAGCGGACGATTGTATAGCAACCTTGCTAATGTCAAGAAAAAGATAGAGGATTGTGAAGCAAACGGAGTAAAGACCCTGACGCTAACCGTCAATCGTATGCTGACAGGTTCTACTGTACCACAATGGGACACGATGCTTTATCTGAAAGAAACAGAATCGCCACAGGAATACGATCAGGCTATCTTCCGCTTGCAGAATCCGTATGTGGTAACTTATACGGATGATGAAGGTCATATCGCCAAGCGTAACATGAAACCACAAACGCTATTGGTGGATTTTGACCCAAACCGCATGTTCTTCCTACAGGAGTTACGCGCCCACATCTATGACATCAATACAGATGCAAACGGGAACCGTCACTTATTGGAGCGAATTGAGAAGGAGCTAAAAGTGTCGCCAGCAATATGGCTGAACAAAGACAAACTTCAAGAAGTCACACCTAATGATATCTTGAACTTCATTCGTAAGTATTCCAGCGAACGGAGTATAATGGACGAGGCAAAGGATGTGCCTATTGACCTCTCGTTGCTTGATATTGACGAGCTGCGAGATGAAATCATGCGTCAGCAGCCAATGGGAACACGAGGCGGTTTGAAATTAAAGCCAACGAAGGAAGAAGGTGAGGATGACATTGACTTGGACGATTCTGATGCTAACCCAGCAGGAGATGAAGACAGCTCAACCTCGACATCTGATAAGGAGAAGAAGGAGGATGACTCGTTAGGCAAACGAATCCTCACGCTCTATTCGCGTTATCTGTTCTTCGCATTCCTCACAAAAGACCAGGTTTTGGCTCTTCAGGACATTCTGGATGTGATAGACAAAGGGGATGATAATGCGCGTATAGCCAAGCATCTGGGTATCAGCAAGAAGATGGGCGATCTACTTTATAAGCACCTAAATCCAAATGCCCTCCACGAGCTTGATTATAAGATTCAAAATGTCAACGACCTTGCTAATGACGATAGTAAGCAACCTATCGAACGTGTTGAGAATGCAATGCGGCAATTTGGCCGTTGGTCGGAGTCAGAAGTGGTGACACCTATTGATAAAGTGGCATTGAGAATGTTGCGCCAGATACCTCATGACAGAATTCCTGCAGATGCAAAGTTCTTGGATATTGCATCGAAGGAGGGCGAATTTGCTTACGCCATCCTGTTGGAGTTTGGCGACAACTACAAAGACAAGATTTACTCTATTCCGACATCATCTATTGCCTACGAATTTACACGCAAGGTGTATGAGGCACTGGATATGCCGGTAGAAAATATAGCAAGTGATTATAATTCATACGACCTCATAGGCGAGCAAGCCGATGAGATCATAAACAAGATAAAAGAAATGGGAATAACAGTAGTAGTGGGTAATCCCCCGTATCAAGACGAAGGTGGTTCTGGTGGCACCAACGATGCGCCAATCTTCCAGGACTTTAGTACAGTAGCAAAAACTTTGTCGAATCTGTTCTCAACACTTATTATACCTTCCAAATGGTTTACTGGTGGTAGGTCTAATTTGCTTGATCCGTTCCGCAAGGAAATGCTGACTTGTGGTACCGTGTCTCAATTGACAGCTTTCCATGATGCCAGTGAGCTGTTCCCCAAGGATGTGGAAATCAAAGGTGGTGTATGCTACTATCTTAATGATGGCGAGCATCAAGGCGATTGTGACTATTCACTTGTCAAGGGCGGAAAGGTTGAGACAGAACAATTGAACCTGAAAGACTTAGACGTCATCATTCGTGAGCCGAAGCTGGCAAAGCTGGTTGACAAAGTAATGCGTAAAGCACGTGAAGAGAATCTTGGTGTGGTAGAATCAATCATCTCTTCTGACACACCATTTGGCATACCTACCAACCCCAAGACCAGCAAGAAGCATCCGTTTGACGTGAGCGACTCAGAGACGGATGAATTCAACGTCAAGTTGTTCTATTGGGATCATAATGTCAGAAAGACAGGATATGTCCGCAAGATGGATATTCGCAAGAACAGTCAGGATGTAGATGCTATCAAAGTCTTCATCCCCAAGGCTGGTGGCTCTGGTAATGACAAAATTGTTTTGGGCGACCCCATCCTTGCAGGTGCATCTTCTGTATGCTCTCAGACATATCTTTATGCCAAGTTCAACTCTGAGGATGAAGCAAAGAACTTTATCAGCTATCTTAAGACCCGTTTCTTCCGTCTGCTGGTATCATCAATGAAAATCACTCAGGATGCAATGGCTCAGGTGTACCATTTCGTTCCTATGCAAGACTTCAGCCATCCTTGGACGGATGCTGATTTGTTTAAGAAATACGATTTGTCTCCAGATGAGGTAAAGTATGTAGAGTCGATGATAAAGCCGATGGTGGATGAGAAGGCATAGCAAATAGAATTGGACTTTGTGAAAGAGTAACAAACAATGTTACAAGGAAAGCAATTAAGACAAGTTCAAAACGTTACAGATGCCATCTTCAAGCATGTTGATAGTAAGAAGTGGTGTTGTATGGCTGAAGGATGCCATGAGACTTCTATCAATAGTCATCTTCTGATGCGAAATGGAATACTAAATTATGTTGCAGAAAATGGCAAGGTAGTTGAATTGAGAGCAAAAGCAATCGAGGCAATTAAAAAAGGTGATAACGCTTTATTCTTTAAAGAAGTTGGAATAACACAAGCTATTTCGTTGCCTATCTTCTGCAAACTACACGACACAACATTGTTCAAGGAAATAGAGAGCGGAGACGTGGATTATAATAATTATCGGCATGTTGCACTGTATTGTTATCGCGCGATATGTGCTGCTCGAAGGAAAAAGGAAAAAGATAGAGAAAGAGACTCTCGATTGTTAAAATCTAACATTTTAAAGGAATTGGCTCCTTATTATTTGTCCTATCTTTCTACAAAAGAATATCCTACGGAACTTGCTCTTGGAGATTTAGATTACTATAAGTCAGAACTCATACATGATTTGAATACAGGACGTGAATCGTTTTCTTTTTTTAGAACACTTTTACCCGTTAGAGGAATATATGCATCAACTGTTTCGTCAATGTTTATGTCCGGAGAAGAAGCTATGACACCATCTGTCGCCAACATCTTATTCGTTCATCTGATTCCTGTAAAGGAAGGCACAATGTTGATAGTAGGGTATCATAAAGAACACGAAAGTCCAAATTATAATATGTATATCGACAGCTGGAAGAGATATGATAAGAGTAAGATTGGAAGTAAATTGACAGGAATTCTTGTACAATCAGAGAACTGGGGTATTAGTCCTTCTCTATATGCTCAGTTGAATAAGGACAGAATAGAAGAATTTCTTCAAATATTTAAAGAAGAGATATATTCATTTAGCCAATCAACATATGAAGATATAGACCTCTTTCAAGGAGTGTCATTCAATTAGAGTAAAAGGAACTTGCACTATAATATTATGAGACATCGCATAAAAGCAGGTAAGGTTGGCTCGTTCACACCTGAGAGACAAAAGGTGGAACTAGAGCAATTGGAGGATAGAGAAGTTACTGAAGAGGTTGAAGAAATGTTCGAGGAGGATTCAGGCTTTAGTAATGATGACGAAGCCCTAGCTGCAATGGAGTTATACGACAGCCCTGACACAATGGAATAAAAGCAATCGACTATGCCACAATATAAGCAGTCTGATATAACTTCACCCTTTTGGGCCAGTAATGATGGCTTCAAAGGAGGTCGTGACCCAATGGGAATACAGAATAGTTCCGTCGCGACCTATAGTAGATTGTTGCCAGGCATGACAAACCTTACAGGTCACATCCGTTATTATAGCCTCTATTGTTGGCTCCTTAACGAATATGACAAATTAGAAACGGAGGGACAAACAGACATTCACCAATACAATTTCATACGTCGGGCTGAACTGGCAATGGCACTTATCATGAAGAATCAGAATGTCGGTTCTGTCGTTGGTGCTTTGTTTGTATCACAGGAAAGATATAATCTCATTGAAGAAGGGCTTTATGATTTGGCAGATGGTGGTGATTATGACTCAAAAGATAAATATTGGACTTACCAAACTGGAGCTTTCGGCCAGTACTATTTAGGATCACTCATTTATTATGAACTGGTCAAGATTGAAGAAGGCCGTTTTTATCTTCGAGACAAAGGAAAAACATTGGCTTCTGCATTTAGGAAAAGTGTAGATGAAGATGCCAGAGACCTCTTCATTGATTGTATTGTAGAAGGTAACTTAGCAGAAGATGAAATAGAAGAATTACTGCCATTAGGTCTGAATAGAATAGAAGTAAACTCTGCAGAATGGGTTGCTCTTAATCACTTGCTTACAAAACAGGATGATGATGGTTCTTCTTTACGTCGCGAGACTGTGCTTTTGATGCTGAAAGACTTGGATGGTGGTATCGACGTCGATGATTTTGTTGAGCACCGTTTTTTGAATGCAGATAATGACGATGAATACGATGCTTCTTTTGGCTGGTATTTCTATTATTTGTGCGAAGCTTTTCATTATTGCATTGAGTCCGTTTTTTGCCTGATTCTAAATGAATTGTACGACTTGCATAATCCGCCGACGAAGGTTCTTGTTGAGGATATCAAAGAGAAGATGCTTTCATATATGGATGAAGAAAAGAGCTATTCTTCAATAGATGAGTGGAGGCAGAACGTAAATGGCAACATCGAAGAGATGTTTGATATACTGAAGGAGTTTATCTATGTAAAGGATTATACTCAGGCAGCAGTTCAATCGCTGGGTCTATTGCTTAGATTACAAAATGAATATGAGCTGAACAAAGAAAACATCTTGGCTTTTCAAACTGAAAACGACTTGACTCGCCAACGTGGTATATTAAGTGAAGGGCTTAAATCTTATGTGCTGCTTCATTCCAAGCTGTCTGTTGACAAATACATCGTATCCATTGTACATCAAATCATGCAAGAGCATACCATTATTGCTATTGGCAAGATGGGCAATACAGATACAGACCTACGAAAGTTCATTTTTGAAGATGGAAGGGCTGTTTTGGTGGAAATACGTTATCCGACTGCTACCAGTCCCCGCATCGGATCTCTCTATAATTTCCTACAAGATTTGAGCTACATCGACTCTGATGGGCAGTTGACAGATATAGCATACAAATTTATTCAGGACTATGGCAATAATTGAGCATCACATCTTCACGGATATACCAAGCGGAGGCAAAAATGGCAAGTTTCACTCTGCTGTTCTGACAACGTATGCTATTGATCTGATTCATTTTGATAGACATCTGGTAAATATGCTCCATAGAAAACAAATATGTAGCATTAATGTTTTGGCAGATGCGAGTCAGTTGGAAAAGGAGATGGAATATGTGAATCCCCGTTTTATGAAGGGAATTGGCAAAGAATACAGCATACAAGGCATCAGTTCAAAAGGCGCATTCCATCCCAAATTAAATATCTTTGTTGGTGACGACGCTGTTCTCATCGTTTTGGGAACAGGCAATTTGACGGTAACTGGTCATGGTAAAAACCATGAGGCTTTTACTGGATTAATGATTGATAGCAACAACGATACTCATCGCCCCTTAATAGAAGAGTGTTGGCGATATCTATATCGTTTCTCAAACCAATTCGGTTCTTTTGATAATAATCGTATTTTTCGCGAGATACCCGAAAACTGCTCTATGTTAAGCCCTACATATCATGTTACACCACATCGATTATGTAGTGTTCAAAGTGGACTGTACGCAGCACTTCTTTACAACGACGATTCATCAAGCTATTTAAAACAGATTGCTGACCTTGTTCCTCTTCAGGACGTGCAGAAAGTCACTGTTGTTAGTCCATTCTTTGACGAGAAAGGCGAATCATTGGTAACTTTGGCAGACTTGTGTCCCAATGCAAAAATCGATATTTTGATACACCGGGCTTGTTCACTTCCTCCATGCAAAATGCCTGAAAATAAAAGAATAAACTTCTTTGATTTTGAAGAAACGGCGAGAGGCAAGATGAACTTTAAGGTATATGACAGACAACTTCATGCCAAAATATTCCATTTCAAGACCTCTGACAGGGAGTTTTGTGTCATAGGAAGTGCTAATGCGACTATTGCAGGATTAGGTACCATCAAGAATAGAGGTATCAATGATGAATTTGGCATCATGTATGTATCATCCAATACTGATTTCTTGAGTGAACTGGGGTTAAAGGCTAGAAAGAAGATTGATTTTAAGGTCAAGGATATGAAACGTGCTGTTGCCGACGGCCCTGATGATGACCATAGAAAATATAAGGTGTTGTCTGCACAGTATGACAGTGGTAGGCTATCCTTAATCTGCGACCAAATGATTCCAGCTGATTCTTTTGTTGCTATTGATAACGGGTACAACATCGCTATATGCAAAATAGAAACCATTGAAAACGAGCGAGGCTTTGTCGGAGCAAAACTTGCACAGGATTTGTCTGTTTGTTATATTGCCACATCTGAGGGAGAATGCTTGTCAAACAAGGTGTTCATTAATAACATCGCCAATCTTGAAATAACAAATCCTTCCCAAACGAGCAGGAGTCTTAACAGATTTATCTCACGAATTGAAGACGAGGGGTATGACGGCTTAGAGGTCGCTGATATGCTAACGGATATTATGTGGGATCTCGTTAATGAAACAGATGACAACCAACAACCCAGAAAGGTTACTGCTTCAAGCAAAGAACGCACCAAGGATAAGTCTTTACCAGATATCAAATACAATGCAGCCTATGACAATGATGAAGTACATAACCACAGGTCGATTCTTGTTGATAGGACTTCTCGCCTTATAGAATGTATTGAAGAAAGTATCAGAAAGAAGATACGCTCAATTGATGATGCCATAACCGATGAAGAGGAGGAAGGTAAAGCTGAAACCAGCAACGATAGAGAGATTGTTGAGTATGAAGAAATATCTGTATCGAAAAAGACTATCAAAAGTTATGCAGAGTTGTCAAGTTCTGTCCTGTCAAACTATTCTGAGCTCATTACTAAACGTACAGAACAGCTAAACAAATCTGTTTTCAAATTCGTTACCAAGGATGACTTGAACTTCTTCTCGCTATCCATGTTCGCTTCCATTGAAATATGCTATCTCAACAGGCATAAATACCAATTTGATGAAATAGATCCCATCTATAGAAGCAGTTGCCAAAAGCAGTTGTACGACAGTTTGGATAGGAGTATGAGTATTGACGGAATTGAATCACTTGAACGTTTCGCAAGGTTTTGCCGTTCAATGGGCAAACCTTCATTCAAGGATGATGACTTTAAAAAGAAAGCAGATCGTACAATGAAGTATGCTTTACTTTTCGGCACATTGTTCTTTAGAAATGCGACAGGGAAAGAGGAGCATTTGAAGAAACGAGTACTTCAAGCCCTTCAGTCCCTTATTTCCTTATTCGGTATTCCATCAGAAAAATACCTTGAGGATGAACTTTCGCCTTTGTCAGAGAGATATGACTACGCATTCAGATATAGGCATGTTAAGAACTTTATCGACAAACTTATATAATAGACTATAGAAATGCTGGGCGCAATAATAGGAGATATAGTAGGTAGCCGATGGGAGTTTAATCCCACCAATGACTACAATTTTGAATGGCTGTCAAAAGAGAATGACTTCACAGATGATACCATCTGTACGGTCGCCGTTGCTGATGCATTGCTTCACGGCTCGGATGACTACGGCAGGTATATTCATGAATGGTGCCGTAAGTACCCTAATCCAATGGGCGGCTATGGTGGACGCTTCGCGCAGTGGGTAAGGAGTGACAATCCCCAGCCATACGGCAGCTTTGGGAATGGAAGTGCCATGAGAGTAAGTCCTATTGGCATGTGGTTTGACAACAGGGAAGAAGTTTTAGAACACGCTAGACTATCAGCGTCTTGTAGCCATGATCACCCTGAAGGAATAAAAGGTGCACAGACCGTGGCTTTGACAGTATTGATGGCAAGAAAACTTCGTGAAGAGATTCATTATGATATTTGTGGCATGAAAGAACTGATGGGTCATGCTACAAGTTTTTCACATTACTTCTTTGACTTCCGAAAAGAAGATGTGGAGAACCGATTTGACGAGACTTGTCAAGGAACTGTTCCTGTAGCCCTCTGGATTATTTATCAAAGCAAGGGTTTTGAGGACGCTATCCGAAGAGCTGTAAGTCTGGGTGCGGATGCAGATACACTTGGTGCCATCGTAGGCAGTATCGCTGAAGCCATTTGGGACATACCAGATGACATGAAACAGGCAATCCTTGGCTGCCTGCCTGCTGAAATGGAAGAGGTAGTATCAGAGTTCTACAAACATATAAACAGATATTAGAAATGGCATACACATACAAATATCCAAGACCGGCAGTAACAGCTGACTGTATCGTGATAACGAGAGAAGCAGAACCGAAAGTGCTGCTTATCCAAAGAGGTGATGAGCCTTTCAAGGGAGGCTGGGCTTTCCCCGGTGGTTTCATGAATATGGACGAGACCACGGAGCAATGCGCCATCCGAGAACTGGAGGAAGAAACTGGGCTTCGTGTGTCGAAGGTTCAGCAGATAGGAGCCTACTCCAAGCTTGACCGTGACCCACGAGGTAGGACTATCACCGTTGCTTACCTCGCTATCGTTGACGAACCTATGGCTGTCATTGGGCAGGATGATGCTGCTAAAGCTGAATGGTGGTCACTATCCGATTTACCACATCTGGCATTTGATCACTATGACATCATGCAGGATGCAGTTGCCTTGTTTAAGGCAAGAATGAATATTGCATGAATATAAATACCGCATTAGGTTAATGTGTCATAAAATAGGAACACGAAAAGAACAATGAGCCACAATTATTACTATATTTGCGGTAACTAAACATCAACGGAGGAGCTGCTTATGTTGACAGAAAAGGAAATCAGGGACAACGAAAAGAAGATCGACAACAAGCAAGTCGAATCAAGTGCACAGAAACCGATGCCATCTATTTGGTACAATTAAAACAGGTATCAAGAACGAAATTGAGATTGCCTTCGACATAGCGCGAGGGCAATCTCATTTTTAGTAAGGTTGAATTTCTAATTCTCTTCTTCGAAGAATGAGCCAACAGGCATAGCGGCATCCTCGGCAACACAGCAGTTGTAGCGTTCGCGACTGCGACGCTCGCGAGCGAACATGGCCTTGGTGCCGGCTTCGTCCTGTTGGAACTCCAAATGCTCATCGATGGCGAAGGAGTGGGCCATAGTCTCAACGTCGAAATTGTCGGTGCCGATGAGCGTGAAGGTCCAGTTCTGCTTCTTCAACTTCTCAATCATCGTGCGGATCATCTTCAGCGTCCATTCCTCGCTGCTGTTCTCCTCGCCGTCGGTGATGATAGTCACGAGCACGTGGTCGCCGTCCTCAATCTGGGCGTTAGTCTTGGAGATGCCCTTGCCGATGGCATCGTAGAGGGGTGTGCCGCCACCGGGACGATAGGCTTTCCAGTCTAAGTCCTTGGTCTTAGAGGCAGGTGTGTTGTCATAGTGCCAGGTGGTGTGGCCTGTGTCGAAGGTAAGCAGGGTGACGAACTGTTCCTGGTCAGGGAACTTCTCCTGCATCTTGCGGACGGTCTGCAGGGTTTCGTTCATGCCTACGAAGGCTTGCTTGCGGATAACTTCCATGGAACCGCTCTCATCGACAATAATCAGGTTGTGGACTCTCTTAGTCTTAACATCATTCGTTTGCATAATCGTAACATTTTAAATGGTGAATACTTCTTTTTTGACTAGTCTTTATCTCTTTAAAGAAGAATTTGCAGAAAAATTAAGCGATGAAGCGATTTTTTTGTAATTTTGCCAAAAATTATCGAGTTATGTACTATCAGCGACTGTCAGACGAAGAGATTCTGAGCGGTTTCCGCGAGGGCGATGCCGACATTATCCGTGAGTATTTCTACGGGTATTGTCAGGTAGGCTATAACATCTTCGACCAACGGTATCAGCTGCGCGAGAAGGAGAACCTGGACTTCATGTCGCTGGCTCACCAGTATGCGCTGTACCTGATGGAGCACGACTGGAAGCCGCTGGAGGATCACTCGCCAAACGTGAGTCTGAAGACGTGGCTCATCAACGGGTTCCGCTATGTGGTGCTCGATGCACTGAAATGGTACCGCAAGGAGTACGGCAGCATCACGTTTGAGGACTATCTGATGTCGTTCGACGTGACCAGCGACTTGCGGTTGCAGTTCAACAAGATGGTAGAGGACGTGTGCGACCATGCACCACTGGACCGTCAGGAGCGGCTAATTATCGACATGCTGCTGTTGCAGGGATTCAAGTCGAAGGAGATAGCGGCACAGATGGGAATGACACCGTCGGCCATCTCGCAGAAGTACAAGAAACTGAAGGAACAGATCATCGTGCCGTATTTCAGGAAGAATTTCGACATGGACCTGGATATGCCGGAGGTGATGGACGAAATGGCCATCTTGCGCAGAGAAGCCACGATGGGCGAGGCCAAAATGTCAATTGCGCCTATGCCAGGTTCGATGGCAGACATGTCAGCGCCAATGGCATGCGAGGATATGGACTTTATCAGAGAAGAAGTTATGGAGAAAAGAACTACACCAGAGTTTATTACAGAGCTGCAGCCGAACGAAATCTTCGTGTTTGGCAGTAATCTCAAAGGTATGCACGGTGGTGGGGCGGCATATATCGCTTACCGTAAGTTTGGAGCTATCATGGGCCAGGGCGTGGGTCTGCAAGGTCAGAGCTATGCCATCCCAACGATGCAGGGTGGGGTAGAAACCATTCGTCCGTATGTGGACGAGTTCATCCAGTTCGCTAAGGAGCATCAAGACCTGACGTTCCTTGTAACTCGCATCGGCTGCGGCATCGCCGGATTTACAGATGACGAAATCTCTCCGTTGTTCGAGAAGGCTCACGACGCGGAGAATATTGTGTTGCCACCAAATTGGTAAGATAAATTAATAATTGAAGATATATTTATGACAAAGATCATATCTAGACATTAAAGGCATTAAACTGCACATAATATGAAGAAATTTGGATATATCTACAAATATAACCCTTCTGAGGGAATGGGTATTTTGGTTTTTGGTGTTTGGAAAGTAAAGGGCTATTGGGGAAATACTATTATAAATACTCCAATATTGTTCTCTGATAATGATTTATTATCGGATGTAAGCACAGGTCAACTTGTATATTTTGATATAGAAGGCAATACAGTTTCTAACATAGAACGCGCTTCATTGTCAAATTTTAAAATTGACTATATAAATAGACTCCGAATAGACATCGTTGGTATAAATCAGCATTCGCTATTATTTCGCGCATAGCCAAGAAAGCCTCGGAAACTTAGATTGGTATAACAAGCACCGAAATAATTGTGACAGAGTAGCTTGTTGGG
>Ga0310695_10007644_pt1 | contig 17159 bp, 20 predicted proteins | sample RumenRJG_04DNA_FD_203882 | JGI IMG/M metagenome (GOLD analysis project Ga0310695, IMG submission 203882) | Bovine rumen microbial communities from Lethbridge, Alberta, Canada - RJG_04 (v2) (version 2) | ecosystem: Host-associated > Mammals > Digestive system > Stomach > Rumen | place: Canada...
GAGTGATATATGTACGTACCAAAAAAGAAAGGATGGTACATACCATGACAATCGATTTCAACGTAAGAGGCAGCATGAGAAAGGACCTCGGCAAGGCCCTGTCAGAGCACACCGGAATGGAAAGCCACTATAACGGAGTGGCCAAACAGACCTACTCCATTGGCGACCTGACCATTACTCGAGAGGGTTTTCTGGACATTCCAGAAGATTGGCCACAGGAAGACGTCAAAGACCTGGTTGCCTTTCTTAAAACCAAGGGCTACACCCCGATTGATGAAACCGAGGATTCGGAAGTGGAAATCACAGAAGGAACCTTTACGGTAACAGTGCCGAAAGATAGCTTTTCTGACGAAGCGATTCGGAATCTTGACAACTTGCTTGTTGCCAAAGGTGACCTTATGCAGAAAGCCCTCGGCGCAGAGACTATGGCGATTCAGGAGAAGGACGGAGATTACGTTTTTGCCTGGATTCAGCATGAACTGGCTCCTCAGGAAGCAACTGCCATCACACACTTCATCAACGCAATTTGCGAAATGGCCAAAACGCAGAAGAGAATTGCTCCGACATCGAAGCCTGTCGAAAACGAGAAGTACGCATTTCGCTGTTTCCTTCTCCGGCTCGGGTTTATCGGGGACGAGTTCAAAGCTGACCGCAAAGTCCTCTTGCAGAACCTTTCCGGAAGCACTGCTTTCAAAGGAGGTGCCAAGTGATGTTTGGACCTGGAAGAGAAGTAGTGAAACGTCTTCGCAAAGAATACCCGGAAGGCACCAGGGTTCGCTTGGTGAGCATGGATGATTTCCAAGCTCCTGCTCCAGGCACACTTGGTACCGTGGTGTGGGTGGATGACATCGGCTCCATCGTGGTTCGATGGGATAACGGCTCCTCACTGAATGTGGTCTACGGAGTGGATCATGTCGAGAAAGTGGGTGAGGATAATGACTGACATCATCCTCGACCAAATCATGACGATTCGGGATACCGGACTAGTAAATATGTGTTCCGGGTATGAAGTTCAGAAACTTGCTTTTGAATGTAACTTCTTCGAGCTGGTTTGTTACATTGATGAGCACCCCAGAGAATACCTCCAGTTTATTCTGCATGGCGACAAGATTCTCCTGTAAAGTACACAAATAATGCACATACTCTTTGGCACATATTTAGGCTGAAAACGGCTTGATAATATGTGCCTTTAGAGTGATATATAGGGTACCAAAACAAAGGAGGAGAACACTATGTTCAATGACAGAAATTGGAGCGAAGGCATTATCGGAATTCCTTGTGGAGAGAAAACCATTAAATGCCAGTATTGGGTGAAACACTACGAAGAGCCCAGTGAAGATTATGGCGTCAATGGAGGCCGAATCAGCAAGCTGGAAATCAGAATCGGTGATGAAAAAGTAGCCCATTATGATAGAGGCTGGGACCTGCATCCGACTTGCAAAGAAGCAGAAATGGCACTCTGTATTCTCCTGAATGATTACAACTAAACTACACAATTTGGAACGTCATTCTTTGGTACATATATGATTCCATAATAGCTTGATAATATGTGCTTTTAGAGTGATATATAGTGTAGAAAAACAAAGGAGGATAACCCCATGAAAAGAATTGAAATGATTGATAAGGCCATTGAAGCAGGAAAAGCCACTTGGCAGATTGATGAGTTCAGCCAGGTTTTCGTAGCGGCATACTACTACGCAGTTGCATCAGAGAACGACATGCCGAACTTCGGCGAGATTATTTGGGACCACGACATTCCCGACATGATTCGAGATCTTAAGAAATACGGCTACCACGAATTCACCATCAGCAGCACCTTCTCCGGATTGATTCACACAATCGCCGAACTGGAGAAACAGGGCTGCAAGCTGGAAGGAACCTGCGAGATTAAAGACCGCTACGGTTTTGAAGATGACATGATTCCGGCTTTCAAGATGAGCCTGTAAATGACTCAAAACAATCTATTTCTTTAAGATGATGTAATAACAATCTTTTCTTTTGTGATAAAATAGTATTTGCAAATGTAAAAGGAGGGGTCATTATGACTATCAGACGCAATAAAGGAAGAGTTATTACGGCAATCATCATGATGCTTACGGTTGTTGCTTTGCTTGTTTTAACCAGTTGTGGAGACAAACCATTCTACAAAGATGCAGTTGTAGAAAGTATCTATAATGGATCCAGGACAGCATTTATCGGTGAGTATTCTCGTGTGACGGTTGATAAAGCTGAAGTGACCGATGAAGCAATCGTTGATTGGTATACAAACTATGTTGAAAAAAACGACCATAATTGGGATCTCATTATTTATAAAGATGACCCGACGCATGGGGTTTTCACAAATGGCTCTGGTTATGTAGAAAAAGACTGCACGATTACCATGAATGACATTGCCGAATACATGATGGATGAAGAAGGTACAATGTATCACATTCGCGATGGCAAGTTGGTAAAGGGATAAACAATTCGTTATAATTTAGCACTCCTTCGGGGGTGCTTTTTTTGTGCCCAAAAGGAGGTGAAAAGATGCGAAAACTCAAAGGCTATAAGCCGACGAGGTTTATGGCAAAGGACTCACACTACGATGAAAAAGTGGCCGACTATGCTGTTGGATTCATTGAGTGCCTATCCCACACAAAGGGAACCTGGGCTGGAAAGCCTTTTGAACTCATTGATTGGCAAGAGCGAATCATTCGTGACCTTTTTGGTGTTCTTAAGCCTAATGGCTACCGTCAGTTCAATACGGCCTACATCGAAATTCCCAAGAAGATGGGGAAGAGTGAACTCGCTGCTGCTGTGGCTCTGCTCCTTTGCTGTGGAGACAATGAGGAGCGGGCCGAAGTTTATGGTTGTGCAGCCGATCGCCAACAGGCATCCATCGTTTTTGAGGTTGCTGCTGACATGGTTCGTATGTGTCCGGCACTCAATCGACGTGTGAAAATCCTTGCTTCCCAAAAGCGTCTTATCTTCCAACCGACCAATAGCTTCTACCAGGTCCTTTCTGCAGAAGCCTATTCCAAGCATGGTTTCAATATCCATGGCGTGGTTTTCGATGAGCTCCATACTCAGCCGAACCGAAAGCTCTTTGACGTTATGACGAAGGGCTCCGGGGATGCTCGAATGCAACCGTTGTATTTCCTGATAACGACAGCAGGAACAGATACCCATTCCATCTGTTATGAAACTCATCAAAAAGCACTCGACATTATGGAGGGCAGAAAAATAGACCCCACCTTCTATCCCGTAATCTATGGGGCTGCAGAAGATGAGGACTGGACTGATCCGGAGGTTTGGAAAAAGGCAAATCCATCCCTTGGCATCACCGTTGGTATCGATAAGGTCAAAGCGGCCTGTGAATCGGCCAAACAGAATCCGGGAGAAGAGAACTCCTTCCGACAACTTCGCCTCAATCAATGGGTGAAACAGTCTGTCCGATGGATGCCAATGGAAAAGTGGAATGCCTGTGCATATCCGATTGAAGAAAAGGAACTGGAAGGCCGTGTCTGCTATGGCGGCCTCGACTTGTCTTCCACCACGGACCTTTCTGCTTTCGTTTTGGTATTCCCTCCGGAGGATGATGAAGACAAATACCAGGTGTTGACTTACGTGTGGGTTCCGGAGGAAACTCTCGACCTTAGGGTCAAACGAGACCACGTTCCATACGATGTCTGGGAAAGACAAGGGTATCTCGAAACGACAGAAGGGAATGTAATCCATTATGCGTTCATTGAGAAGTTCATCGAAAAACTCGGTGAGCGGTTCAATATCCGAGAGATTGCATATGACCGATGGGGCGCTACTCAGCTGTCCCAGGACCTCGAGGGTATGGGATTTACAGTCGTGCCGTTCGGCCAGGGATATGCATCCATGTCTCCGCCCACCAAAGAATTGATGAAACTAACGTTGGAAAAAAGAATTGCCCATGGCGGCCACCCTGTGTTGGCATGGTGCATGGACAACGTCTTTATTCGAACTGATCCAGCCGGGAACATCAAAGCGGACAAAGAAAAGTCCACTGAGAAAATCGACTGTGTCGTTGCATTGATTATGGCACTTGATAGGGCTATTCGAAATGAGGGCACTCCATCAGAGAGCGTGTATGACCAAAGAGGACTATTGGTGTTTTAATCACCAAAGTCAATGGTACACATCTCATTCATTTTGTCTTCAAGGTATTCAATGCCAACGGCTGTCATACCGGACTTGAGCCATGATTCTGCATAGATGGCAGCCTCGTCGCTGTCACCAATGAAATAATCCATCATCTCACCATTGTTGAATACTTTAACTTTTACCCATTCACCCATGGAAATCACCTCTTTTCAACATTTTGCAATATGAGTATTAAACAGTCAACTATGAAAAGGAGTTCTTTATGAGCATTTTTTCTGGGCTGTTTCGGTCTAGGGACAAGCCTCAAAACCGAACAGCTGGCAGCTCCTATGCTTTCTATTTAGGAGCATCCACATCCGGCAAACGAGTCAACGAGCATACAGCGATGCAAATGACAGCGGTTTATGCCTGCGTCAGAATACTCGCTGAAGCCATTGCAGGCTTGCCACTTCACTATTACCGATATGGTGAAAGCGGTAGCAAACAGATGGCAGTTGATGATCCTCTTTACTTTTTACTTCACGATGAACCGAATCCGGAAATGACCTCGTTTCTATTCAGAGAAACCCTCATGACGCACCTGCTGTTATGGGGGAATGCTTATGCCCAGGTCATTCGAAATGGCAAGGGAGAAGTGATTGCTCTTTACCCGCTCATGCCAAACCGTATGACAGTGGACCGAGATGAAAATGGTCAGCTTTATTACTCCTACCGTGTCAGCAACGATGAAGCGAACACAATGGGGGAAGGGCTTGTAAATCTCCGACCGGAAGATGTACTCCACATTCCTGGTCTCGGGTTCGATGGTCTTGTGGGTTATTCGCCAATTGCAATGGCAAAAAACACCATTGGGATGGCAATCGCCTGTGAGGAATATGGTGCTACCTTCTTCTCAAATGGCGCAGCACCTGGAGCGGTTTTGGAACACCCTGGAGTGCTTAAGGACCCCGAAAAGGTGAGACGTTCCTGGACACAGACATTCGGTGGCTCAAGTAATGCCAACAAGATTGCGGTTTTGGAAGAAGGAATGAAGTATACACCGATTTCCATCTCTCCGAATGAGGCACAGTTCCTTGAAACTCGAAAGTTTCAGGTAGATGAAATTGCGAGAATCTTCCGCATCCCACCCCATATGATTGGCGACCTGGACCGCTCTACTTTCTCCAACATTGAACAGCAGAGTCTGGAGTTTGTGAAATACACCTTGGACCCCTGGGTCACTCGTTGGGAGCAGTCCATGAATCGCAGACTCATCAAAGAGTCCGATAAAGGGAAGTGCTTCTTTAAATTCAACGTGGATGGCCTTCTTCGTGGAGACTACCAGAGCCGTATGAACGGTTATGCCGTAGGTATCCAGAACGGATTCCTTTCCGTAAACGATGTTCGTGAACTTGAAAACTTCGACCTCATCTCTGAGGAAGAAGGAGGCAATAACTACATGGTCAACGGCAACCTGGTGAAACTAAAGGATGTGGGAGCTGCCTATAACATTGCTCCAAATACTGAAGAAATGGAGGAATCCGAAGATGAATAAACACTTTTGGAAATGGGTCAAGAACCAGGCAGAAGATGACACTGATGCCGAAAGAAAACTATTTTTAGACGGTGTTATCTCGGAAACCACCTGGTTTGAAGATGACATCACTCCTGCCATGTTCAAAGAGGAACTGGATGAGGGAACCGGTCCCATTACCGTGTGGATTAACTCCCCCGGTGGGGACGTTATTGCTGCGGCCCAAATCTATAACATGCTTTCTCAGTATCCGGGCAAGGTTACGGTTATGATTGATGGTCTTGCAGCATCTGCAGCATCCGTTGTGGCGATGGCCGGTGATGAAATCGTGATGTCTCCGGTATCAATGCTGATGATTCATAATCCCGCAATGATGGCCTATGGTGACCATGCAGACTTCGAAAAAGCGATTGCTGTACTGGATGAAGTGAAAGAGTCCATCATCAATGCCTATGCTGAGAAGACTGGTCTTTCCCGGAATAAGATTTCCAAGTTGATGGATGAAGAAACCTGGATGAATGCTCGTAAAGCATTGGAACTCGGGTTTGCCAATAGCATCCTTGGTCGGGTCAGCGATGATTCTGGTTACATGGTGGTAGATCCACTTCCGAGAAACAGCATCATGTTTTCCAGGAAATGGGAGGATAAGGACTTCTTGAAGAAACTGCAGGACAGTATTCCTGAACCGAAGACCGAACCTTTCCCTGAAACCCCTGGTGATGAGGAATATGAGAAAAGCGAAGAAACAATTGAAGATTTAGAAATCACACCCGATGGACGCCCCGTGAGTGAAATCATGGAGCGCCTTTCTATTATCAAAAACTATATCTGATGGAGGAATTGAAATGACTATTCTCGAACTGATGAACAAGAGAGCTAACCTTTGGGAAAACGCCAAGGATTTTGCCACTTCCCACGAAGATAAGAATGGCTGCCTTTCTGCAGAAGACAATGCCACTTACGAAAAGATGGAAGCTGACATCCAGGCTCTCACTAATGAAATCGAGCGAAAGACTCGTGAAGCTGAAATGGACAAGATGCTGGAAATGCCGGTGAACTCTCCTATTACGGGCAAACCTTTCTCTGGGAAAGAGGGAGAGAAAACCGGTCGTGCTTCCAACGAGTATAAGAACGCAATGCTGAAGGCCCTTCGTACCAACTTTAAGCAGATTGATAATGTCCTGCAGGAGGGTGTTGATGAACAGGGTGGTTACCTTGTTCCGGAGGAGTATGACCGCAGACTTATCGATGTTCTTACTGAAGAAAACATCATGCGTGGTCTTGCAACGACTATCACTACTTCCGGTCAGCACAAGATTAATATCGCTGCGACCAAACCTGCGGCCTCTTGGATTGAAGAGGGTGGCGCACTGACCTTTGGCGATGCGACCTTCGACCAGATTTACCTGGATGCCTATAAGCTCCACGTTGCCATCAAGGTGACTGAGGAACTGCTCTATGATAATGCCTTCAACCTGGAGAACTATATTATCACCCAGTTCGGCAAGGCACTCGCTAATGCGGAAGAGGATGCGTTCCTCAATGGTGATGGCACTGGTAAACCGACTGGTATCTTCCACCCGACTAAAGGCGCACAGATTTATGGCGCGACTGCTAAGGATAAGATTGCGACTGATGATATCATCAGCCTTATCTATTCTCTTAAGAGACCGTACCGGAAGAATGCGTCCTTCATTATGAATGACCAGACCCTGTGCGACCTTAGAAAGCTTAAGGACAATAACGGCCAGTATCTCTGGCAGCCGAGCGTCCAAATGGGTGAACCGGACCGAATCCTTGGCTATGCCGTTCGTACTTCCCAGTTTGCACCGACTGCAGCGGCTGGCAAGCCCCTGATGGCGTTTGGCGATTATTCCTATTACAACATCGGCGACCGTGGTACTCGCTCCTTTGCCGAACTTCGCGAGCTCTTCGCTGGCAACGGCATGATTGGCTACGTTGCGAAAGAGCGTGTCGATGGCAAGCTGGTCCTTCCGGAGGCCGTTAAGGTTCTGAACCTGAAAGGCGAAGCCGCGCCTGAAACCACTGACCCTGAAGAGGGTGGAGAAAACACTGGCAACTGATGAGAAAGGATGACCTTGTATGACAGTAACTGTGGATGAAATGAAAACCTATCTTCGTGTTGACGATGAAGATGAGGATGCACTGATTGCAGACCTTATTTGGTCTGCGGAAAAGACGTGCATGGATATCACACGGACTACCAGCACTGACGATTTCTATGCATCCGAGAACTCCAGAGTTGCTGTCATGTACACGGTAGCTTATCTCTACGAACACCGAGAGGAGGCCGACCACCATGAACTAACCATGGCACTTCGGTCTCTTCTCTTTGGTGACAGAGAGGCGGCTTTCTGATGAATATTGCAAGGCTCTCTGAAAAAATCACAATCCAAAAAGCTGATGTGATGATCGATAGAATTGGAAACCACATCAACACGTTTTCCGATTTCTTTTCGTGCCATGCGACGGTGGGGACAGAAAGTCAAAAAGAAACAGAGTTCCAAGATGCCGGGCTTACCAATGACCATAAATATCTGACTTTTACTGTTCGCTATAACAGCATCACAAGAAAAGTGGACTCCACTCATTACCGGATTGTTTTCCGGGAGGAAATCTATGAAATCGAAACGGTGGACCACTTGAATTACCGAAACAAAGCTATCAAGTTTCGTTGCAAGAAGGTGAACCGTTAATGACCCACAAAGTGTCGATTGACGGTCTTGCTGATGCTGTGATGAAAGAGCTGAATGAGTATAAGGATTTGTCTACGGAGGACATGAAAAAGGATGTTCGCAAAGCAGCTCAAACTGTGAAGAAGGATATCCAGGCCAATGCTCCCCGCAAATCCGGAAAGTATGCAAAGAGCTGGTCAATCAAAACTGATAAAGAAACATCAGAAACCCTAGCGCTTATCGTTCACTCTCGGAACAAATATCAGCTGGCGCATCTTTTGGAAAAAGGTCATGCAAAGCGCGGCGGAGGACGTACTGCTGCACAACCTCATATCGCTCCTGCTGAAGAACATGGTGCAGAAGAACTTGAATCATTAATCAGAAGGGATTTGTCGAAGAATGGATGAACTCTTAGCAATACTCGAAGAAACCGGTATTCCTTTTTCTTATCATCATTTTGCAGAAGGGGAATCACCGGAGCCGCCTTTTATTTGTTACCTGTTACCTGAGGATGACGACTTTGCCGCCGATGGTATCAACTACTACGAAATTGATGTCGTTCAGATGGAACTCTATACAGACAAAAAAGACCTGGATCTTGAGCACAGGGTTCAACAGCTTTTGACTAACCATGACATCTACTATGAGCGGGATGAAGTATGGATACCGGAAGAACGGCTCTATGAAGTTATCTACTATTTTGAAATGGAGGCATCGTAATGTCTGACAATAAAACCAACAAGGTAAAGTACAACCTCAAAAACGTACATGTGGCAGTCCTCACCAAAACCACTGAAGGATATAGTTATGCTACACCGAAGCATATCCCCGGTGCGGTCTCGCTTTCTCTTGATCCGGAAGGGGACAGCAATCCGTTTTATGCCGATGGTATTGTCTACTTCCGGTCTACCTCGAACAATGGTTATAGCGGAGACCTGGAGATGGCTCTCATCCCGGAATGGTTCTTCACGGATATCCTGAAAGAAACGCTCGACAGCAATGGCGTCCTGGTGGAAAAGAGTGACGTTGCAGAAACCGAGAAGTTCGCCCTGCTGTTTGAGTTCGATGGTGATATCCATAGCATTCGGCACGTCATGTACAACTGCTCCGTATCTCGTCCGTCTGTTGCTTCTCAGACCAAAGAGGAGAGTATTGAGCCAGTGACGGAAACCCTGTCCTTAACCGCTGACCCGCGCGAGGATGGCCTGGTTAAATCTAAAACCGGTGATACCACTACGGCTGCCATTTATGATGCATGGTATGAAAGTGTTTACGTCCCGACGATTGAAGAAACACCTACTGCAAATACGACTTCCACGAAAACTGCTGCCAAAACTACTACTGTCAAGGAGGGCTAACCAATGCTCCACAAGACTATCGACATCAATGGCATCCCGGTGAAGTTCCGCTCCTCTGCAACTATCCCTAGACTCTATCGGGCCAAGTTCAAACGGGACATCTTCCAGGACCTTTCAAAGCTGGAGAAGGCATATCAGGAACAGACCAAAGACAAAGAAAACCCCGAGGACACTTCAACCTTTGAGATTGAGGACCTCGAGATTTTCGAGAATGTAGCTTATGTGATGGCCTATCATGCTGACCACAGTATTCCTGGGAATATTGATGATTGGCTTGATCAGTTTGATATGTTCTCCATCTATGAGATTCTTCCGGAAATTCTGAAGCTTTGGGGAGACAACATGCTGGCGGAGGTTCAGTCAAAAAAAGAACTCCAAAAACTGACCGGGAGCTAACCACTCCGTTATTCCTGCTCCGATGTGTTGAGATTGGAATAGGCATCCAAGACCTGGACCATCTCACCATCGGGTTGGTTTTGGATATGTGGACTGAAAAGGCCAATGATGACTTCGACTATCAGCGTGTGGCAGGTCAGGAAGAGTTTGATAGGTTTTAATTATTAATCGACGAATACAACAGACGCATCTGTAAAGCCACTAGATGTTAATGTAAGTGTTACTATCCAGTGCGAACGAATTGTTGCGCCAAAGGAGTTCTGAGCATCAACATACCCAGTAATATTCCATTGATTACCTCCTGTGTTAGTTGCATTCATTTCGGAAAAGCTACACATTGAGGCAGTAGATGGAGATTTGAGGTTATCTCTGACAAATTTTTCTGCACATACTTTAGCGTCAATCTCGTTACCACTACTGTAACCACCACTAGAATAATCGCTGGAATAGTCGTCAGAATAATCGTCGGAATAATCGCTGTATGAATTGCTATTATTTGAAGAACCATATGCTAAGCGATTATAAAGGTCCTCGCCGGAACTTGCCCAACATTCGTCACAAAAGTAGTAATCGGAATGTTTGATGTGATGAGTTGCTGGTGTGGTTTTATCTTCATATTCACAATAAGTGCAGTTCTTTGGAAAGTTTCCTGTTTGATGAACCCAACCATCATTTTTGTCTTCAGTATGAATTCCGTAAGTAAGGTTGTATACCATAGTCCCCATGAAATAAAGAATGGGAATACAAAGGGCAAAAGCTAGTATCTTTTTCTTCAATGACCAATTACGGGCATTACCAAAGAAGGAATTTCTCGGGCTTTCCTTATTGTCTTTTGCGGCTGTAGATGGAACACTCTTGATTGCTAGATTTGGACTTTGTTCGGCTTGTGCTTGCACCTCATTCGTTATAACTGTGACAGAACGACCACTAGTGGATTTTGAATCACAAGATTCTTTTTTGAGTGTGTCATCTGGATTTGGCAGGTTGTTCTGCTTTGATTGTTTTGAAAGCTGATTTTTTAACTCCTCTGTATTTATGATTGTTTCTGCTTTTTTGGCACTATCGGCACTGGGAGGTTTAGAGACTTTAACTTTTACAACCTTTTTCTTTTCTTCCATTAGGTGTCCTTCTTTCTCGATTCACAACTGTAACACTTCTTACCTTCATTATATATGTAAGGCTCGCATCTGTCAGTAATTATTTGTTAAAAATAATATTTAATTTTTCGCATATCTATGCGGTTTTTTGCGCCTCTTGATGGGCGCTTTTTTATGCCCATTTTTAGGAGGTGATTGACTTGTCTGGACGCATCAAGGGCATTACTGTTGAAATTGGTGGTGACACTACCGGTCTGCAGAAAGCACTCAAACAAGTGGAGTCCAGTATTCGCAAAACTCAGACGGCACTCAGGGATGTCAATCGTCTCCTAAAGCTGGACCCAAGTAACACTACACTTCTCGCTCAGAAGCAAAAACTCCTCAAAGATTCTATCCAGGCTACCAAGGAAAAACTGGATTCCTTGAAAGAGGCCCAAAAGCAGGCAAAGGAGCAGCTTGAAAACGGTACTCTTGGTCAGGATAAGTATGATGCGCTACAAAGGGAAATCATCGAGACTGAACAGGAACTCCGAAAACTTCAGGAAGTCGCTGCTACCACCAATGCAAAGCTTGAAAAAATAGATGCCATTGGTGGCAAGATGAAAGATGTCGGCGACTCCATCGCTGGTGCCGGTCAGAAGATGATGGGTGTCACCACGGTCATCGGTGGTGTCGGTGCTGCTGCAATAAAGGTTGCTGCTGACTTTGATTCTTCGATGAGTAAGGTGGCAGCTATTTCCGGAGCCACAGGAAAAGACTTCGAGGCCCTACGTGATAAAGCCCGCGAGATGGGCTCCAAGACAAAGTTTTCCGCAACCGAAGCCGCCGACGCTATGAACTACATGGCTATGGCCGGTTGGAAAACCGAGGATATGCTGGCAGGTATTGAGGGCGTTATGAACCTCGCTGCTGCATCCGGTGAAGACCTTGCAACCACATCGGATATCGTTACGGATGCGCTTACTGCCTTCGGCTTGTCTGCCAGTGACTCGGCTCACTTTGCCGATATCCTGGCTGCGGCATCTTCCAATGCAAACACCAATGTCTCTATGATGGGTGAGACATTCAAATACTGTGCTCCTATCGCAGGCGCATTAGGCTTCTCGGCTGAAGACACGGCAGAAGCAATCGGTTTGATGGCGAACGCTGGTATTAAGAGCACACAGGCTGGTACTGCCCTTCGAACCATCATGAATAATCTCTCGAAGGACTTTAAAATCAGCGGCAAGAACATCGGTGAAGTGACAATAGCCACAACTAATGCCGATGGATCTATGCGAAACCTTCGAGACATTCTTGGCGACTGCCGGACTGCATTTAGCGGGCTGACCGAATCGGAAAAGGCGCAGGCTGCACAGTCTTTGGTTGGTAAGAATGCGATGTCCGGATTCCTTGCTCTCATGAATGCAGGGGAGAAAGATATTAAGAAACTGGAAAATGCAATAGACTCCTGTGATGGTACTGCTGAAGAAATGGCAACCACCATGCAGGACAACTTGGCGGGTCAACTCACGATTCTGAAATCTCAGATTCAGGAGTTGGCCATTTCTTTTGCGGATGTGCTTATGCCATCTGTGAGAAAGATTGTATCTGCATTCCAGGGCTTCGTAGATAGGCTCAATGGAATGAGTGATGGCACGAGAGCTTTAATCATAAAAGTCGCACTCCTGGTGGCCAGTATTGGACCACTATTAATCATCATCGGAAACCTGATTTCAGTGACGGGTTCTGCCATGCAAGGCTTTGTGAAGCTGTCTAAAAAGTTCCTTCTACTACAGACCCAGTTCCAAAATGGATATGGACTGGCAGGGAAACTTGCCACTGCCATTGGTGGCATTAGTGGCCCTGTGGTAGCGGTCGCTGCAGTTGTGGCGGTTTTGGTTGCTGCCTTTATTCATCTTTGGAGAACCAACGAAGAATTCCGAAACAAGATAAAAGAAATCTGGTCAGGAATCCATGATGCGATTTCTGGAGTAATCGATGCCATATTGAACCTGTTCAGTGCATTTGGCTTAAAGTTCTCCTCTCTTGGAGAAGCACTCAGTTTCATTTGGAACAAGTTCTGCTCCTTGCTGGCTCCCGTATTCGAGGGGGCCTTTTCTACTGTGGCATTCATACTGGAAACGGTCTTGAATGCTCTCTCGGCTCTCATCAACATCTTTGCCGCAATTATTACAGGGGATTGGGGCTCAGCATGGGAGAAGATTAAAGAAATTGTATCGGCGGCACTTGGTGTGGTTCACACGGTCATTGTTACGGTGCTGAATTCCATCAGGGCATTCTTCTCGACCACCTGGAACGCAATCTATGCAGCACTGTCTCCGGTGTTAAATGCTATCCAAACGGTAGTGACGTCTGTTTGGAACAATATCAAAACTGTCACCAGTACAGTGTGGAATGGTGTGAAAAGCGTTATTTCTACAGTCGGAAATGCAATCAAAACGACAGTTTCTTCCGCTGTGAATTCGGTGAAATCCACGGTGACCAGTGTGTGGAACAACATCAAAAGCGTTACTTCTTCTGTTTGGAACGGAATCAAACAAGCCATTATCAATCCGGTCAATGCAGCAAGGGATGCCGTTCGAAATGTAGTGAACCAAATCAAGGGGTTCTTTGCAAATATGAAACTGTCTCTGCCGCACATCAAACTGCCACACTTCAAAGTCAGTGGTAAGTTGTCTGTTGATCCTCCGTCTGTTCCCAAGCTGTCTATCAGCTGGTATAAGGAAGGCGGCATCATGGTGAACCCCACCATCTTTGGATTTAATGGCTCCTCGCTACTTGGCGGAGGGGAGGCAGGTGCAGAAGCCATTCTGCCCCTCAAAGGGTTCTATGACAAACTGGATGCAATGCTCTCTTCGAAACTGAACACTGCAGTAATGGAGCAGTATCTGTCGGTAATTGCAAAGAACAGCATGAAGAATATCTACCTGGACGATGGCACTTTGGTGGGCAAATTGCTCCCTGCCATCGATACAGGGTTATCTGACTATCAAATTAGGAATGAGCGTGGAAACCGATGAAATCTATCTTTTTAGGTGCAGAACTGAATGGAGAACACACTCTTAAAGATTGGCACTGTTCCATCACAAACAGTGATGTCATTTCCATGCCATCTCCAAATCTCTCATTGCTGGAAGTCCCCGGAATGAGTGGAAGACTTGATGTCTCCGAAGCTCTCACCGGGGACGTTTCTTATGGAAACAGAACGCTCAAACTGGAACTTGCAAAACTCACTTACGTCGAAGATTGGTATTCCGTTGGACTGCACGTTTTCAATGCGTTCCATGGTCGAAAGGTGAAGGTTATTTTTGACGATGACCCCGACCATTACTACCTCGGTAGAGCGGTCGTGTCAGACCCGAAACGCATCCGGACGGCAGGGACACTTACCATCACTATTGACGCAGACCCATTCCGTTACAACATTCAGGAAACGGTTGTGCCTTTGACTGGTCAGAGCGAGGTTATTGAAGCAGAAATCCAAAATGACAGGATGCCAACTATCCCGACCATCAATGTGCCGAATGGCTGTGAATTGATTTATGAAGGAGTCTCCTACAACCTTATTGCTGGAGATAACGTAATCCCCGGATGTGTTTTCACGGAAGGAACCAATGAGTTCACAATTCGGGGTGCTGCCACTGCTACGGTGCGCTTTCGGGAGGGGTGTTTGTAATGTATAAGATTTATGCAGACCGGCGCTTGCTCTATGATCCGAGACTTCCGGACTATGGTCTTCTGGATGTGAAGTGTGTTCTGGAAACCAATAAAACGGGAACTCTCACATTCAAAATACCGTCGACCCATCCCATGTTGAATGAGATTCGGAAGATGTATACGGAAATCTCCATCTATCAGGATGGGGAGTGGCTTTTTTCTGGTCGGGTGCTCAATGATACGGAGGACTTTTATGGTAACCGCGATGTGACCTGTGAAGGGGAACTCTCGTATCTGCTTGACTCTATCCAAAGGCCGAATGAGTATCATGACATTTCTGTTGAGGATTATGTCAGGGCAATCATTGAAAACCACAATGCAGACGTAGATAGCAGAAAGCAGTTCGAAGTAGGTATCGTCAATGTCCCTGACAACAACGATTCGCTTTATCGATATGCCAACTACGAAAATACATGGGAGTACTTCAATGACAGGCTCATCAATCGCTTGGGTGGTTATTTTCGCACTCGCAGAGTTGATGGCCAGCGAATAATTGATTATGTCACAGACTATGACAACATCAATTCGCAGGTGATTCAGTTTGGCGAGAACCTTCTCGATATGATTCGGGAGGTTCGAGGGGAAGACCTCTGTACGGTTGTCGTGCCGCTCGGTGCCAAAGACGAAGAGACAGAAGAACGGCTTACCATTGCATCAGTAAACGATGGCAAGGACTATATTGAAGATGCGGAAGCCATCGCTTTTTATGGTCGTATTGTGAAAGTCATCGAGTATGACGATGTCACTCTCCCGGAAAACCTCATGCGAAAGGGCCAAAGCGTTCTGAACTCCCAGAGACTTCTCTCTGTCTGCATCACTCTTTCAGCAGTGGATTTGCATTTGCTGAATGTGGACATCGAGAAGATAAAGCTGGGCGACCTTATCCGAGTGATTTCGAAGCCCCATGGCCTGGATGAATATCTGATGATTCAAAAGCTGGAACTTGATATTTCTCATCCGGAGAACTCTAAGGTGACACTTGGTATCACAAAACAAACGCTCGCCGAGTCTGTTGGCAAGAAAGAGCGACAGGCAATCACGGAAATCCTCAATGTGCAGAGTTCTCAATCTGAGCGTCTGTCATCCGTGCGCACGGAAATTCGTGAATGTTATTCGGAAATCTCTAAGACATCTGAAGAAATCCGAAGTGAGGTCCGGGAGGAATATCTCTCGAAGGATGACCTCGAAACGATTCGGCAGGACTTTGAAACTTCCATTACACAGAGTTCTACTGAAATCCGAATGGACTTCACCACGGTTACTAATGACATTCTATCCCAGGTGAATGGCAATCAGAGACTGCTGGAAGAGTATATCCGTTTCAAAGGTGCGCTTATTGAACTCGGTAAAGTTGGTAATGCTTTCACCTGTGAACTCGACAATACACGTCTTGCTTTCAAACAGAATGGTGTTGTGATTGCTTACTTCTCAAATAACTCCCTGATGATTACGGATGCCGAAGTCCGAAACAGGCTTTCTTTTGGTACTGCCGATAATGGTTACTTCGACTTTATCCCCAGGGCAAACGGAAATCTGTCAGTACGGTATAGGAATGGTGCTTCATGAACGGAACAAGACTTTGTAGTGTTTCGGGTTCCTACTCGACTTACTTCATTCTTTCATATTCACTGCTTTCTCAAAGCGTGGAGAATAACTCTTCTACAATCCGGCTGTATGGTACCTTCCAATATGGAGGCGGCACTTCGGTCGGTTCCTCTTACTCCACATTCAAAGTGGATGGGACCACGGTCAAGTCCGGTTCTTATCGCTACTATCCCGGCGATACTCAGCTTGGCTATAAAGACATTACTGTTACCCATAATGCGGATGGTTCCTGGCCTGGTCGAAAAGTGACCATTACAGCTGATTCTTACCACATGAGTGGAACAGCAAGTGCAACCATTACAGGCATTGCCAGTATCCCAAGGTCCTCAAACCTGACTCTTTCTCCGTCTACGGTGGAGATGGGGTCAAACCTGACCATCCGTATCAGTCGTGCAGTCAGTACGTATACCGACACCATTACCTATAAGTTCGGTTCCAGAAGCGGGACGATTGCCACGAAAACTTCATCGACTACCCTTACGTGGACCGTACCAAGAGACCTAGCTTACGAGATTCCAAATGCCATGACTGGTACAGGAACGATAACCTGTACTACTTATAATGGCAGCACGAAGATTGGCTCGAAGTCATTCTCGTTTATGGCGAGTGTAGGCTCTTATGCAATGCCTACTTACACAAAGCTCCAAATCGATTATGTGAG
>Ga0310695_10007645_pt1 | contig 17158 bp, 9 predicted proteins | sample RumenRJG_04DNA_FD_203882 | JGI IMG/M metagenome (GOLD analysis project Ga0310695, IMG submission 203882) | Bovine rumen microbial communities from Lethbridge, Alberta, Canada - RJG_04 (v2) (version 2) | ecosystem: Host-associated > Mammals > Digestive system > Stomach > Rumen | place: Canada...
TGGCGTTTCTTGTGTACGAACATGATGCAAAGATAGCTTGCGCCACCCAAAAATCCAAATACAAAGTGTCACTTTATTGATTTTTAATGATTTACGGCCGTTAACGGCTATTAACGTGGAAAACAGGTGTGAGCAACGGATATTGTCGTCTGCCCACAACGACTACTATTTAGCAGCTTTCTATAACGGCAAAGGCATAGCCATACTGAGGGGCTGTGGTCTCCATGCCTCTAACGCAAGCATGTGATGAGCTCCTTGCGCCACATAAGCCGTGTACTGTTGTGCGTCATCATGCTGATGATGCAAGGATGGGCTATGTCCCAAGCCTCAGCAGCCACGTCGCAGGACAGTACACATTTTGTGACGGCAAGTCTGATGGTTATCAGTCCCGGCAGTGAGATCTATTCGGTCTTCGGCCATTGCGTGCTCCACATGCAATGCCCGTCGAAGCATCTCGACTATGTCTACACCTTTGAGACGGAACCGAACTATCTGAAATTCTTCGCCGGAAAGTCTAAGGCTTGTTTCGTCGCTGTTCCCACGCAGGAATTCCTGCAACAGTATAAGTCTGAGGGACGGGGCGTTACGGAGTATGAGCTCAATCTCATGCCCCACGAGAAACAGGAACTGTGGCGCGCGCTCGACGAGGATATGGCGGAAGGAGCAACGAGGCGATTCACCATGCTGAAAAGCAATTGTGTTTCCATGTCGCTCTTCATGATAGAGCAGGCGTTGGAGAAGCGGTATATCGATTTCACGCCCAACAATTGGCTCCCACGGATGGGTAACGCCCGCATCTTGCATTCCTACCTCCGGCATTCTCCATGGGCCGACTTCTTATTCTTTACTTTCTCAGGGGTCGAGGCCGACAACCGCTGGTCTGTGGAGGATCTGCTATCTCCCACCAACGTGGGACCCTGCCTACAGTCCGACCAAATCGTCAGCACTGATGGCCACCAACGTTGGCCTGTCTTCGTCGGTAAACCCCGTCAACTCTCAGCAGCCCGCCCCATGAGTGCACCCTCATGGTTCACGCCCAACGTCTTCGCGCTCCTGCTGCTTCTGCTCATTGTGGGCATCAGCATCATCGGGCATGTGTGTCACTTTGGTCGCCTGCTTTCTGCCACCGATACCGTATTGTTCCTGTTGCAGGCCATCATCGGCTGCGCACTGCTTTATGTCACGGTTGTCTCCTGTCTCTTCGGCCGTTGCTGGAACTGGTATCTCATCCCCTTCAATCCACTACCCTTTGTGGTGTGGCTCTGCTTCCGCCATCGCCCTATATATAATAAGGTGTATGCCGTGTACACACTCATTCTCCTACTGTTCATCGCAATCACACCTTTCGTCACTAGTCAGGTCGATGCAGCCCATCTACTAATCGTCGCAACTTTGATGGTGAGGTGTGCCGACCGATACTACAGCGGAAGAAGAGAACAAATAAAACATGTAAACATTCATAACAATCATAAATAAACAAGGCAATGAAAACTAAGATTTACCTACAGTTTAGATGGCTGTTGCTTTGCTGTTTCCTGTTATCGGGCATCAATATGATGGCCGGTGGGACAGACTACTACTACGAAGTGACGGCTAAGGCTTTGCCAACAGGCGAGGGCAAGGTGTATGTCTCGGATTCACAGACTGCGCCTAAGAGCTCTGATTATGCAGACTCGAAGACCATTACGGCTTCAGGAAAGAGCGAGCAGCAGGCTGCCTCTAAAGAGTTTTATCTCTTCGCCCAGCCAGCAGACGGCTATGTCTTCGACAAGTGGACCAAAGACGACGGCACGACAGAAGTGAGCAAGCAGAAGAATGCTTCAACAGGCACGCTGACCAGTTCATCTGAAGACAAGAACAGTCCTGCAACCTTTGGCTACATAGCACATTTCGCAAAGAAGGGAGCCGTTTATGTATCTTCGGAGAATGAGTCTGTGGGTACAGCCGGAATCGACAATGCTTCAAATGCAGTAGGCGAAAAGGTGACGCTGACTGCCTATGCAGATATGTATTCCGGTCAGTTCAAAGCTTGGACAAAAGACGGTAAGGTGGTATCATATGACAATCCCTACTCCTTCACCGTCAGTGATGACAACAAAGGTGAGTATGTGGCCACATTCGACAAGATTGACATGGCCAAAACGGGCTTCTATTGCATCGTGCACAATGTGAAGTTCAACCGTAACTTAGGGTTGATGGGCATCTCGGACAAAACTGTATCGGGAGACAACAGATACCTTAAGAACTCCATCATGCTGTTAGAGTCCAACAGCGATGTGATGCATTCGTCTCCAGCCTTTGTGCTGAAGATAACGGGCACTGCTGACGGCAATGGTGGATTGGACGATACAAACATGTCGGCACAAGGCATGGATTCCAAATCCATATCAGGGCAGGCCTTTACCTTCTCAAAACATGGTGACCATTATTACATCACAGGCGAAGCTGGTTCTATTACCGCCTATATGGTGGATTTTGGTGATGCCCCTACACAAGAGGAGGGCTTTGGCAAGGTTAACCACCCCGGACTTTATAATGGCGCCAACGAGGGTGACGGTTCTTATCACTGGCAAGTCATCCCTATCACCCGAAACAGCACAGACGCGTACTTTGGAGCCATGCCTTCGGAAAAGGCTAAGGTAGGCGACAAGTACTACACCACCATGTACACCGCCTTCCCTTATGAGTGTCTCGATGGTGTGAAGGCTTACACTGTAGACAACATCAACGCCGATGGTTCTGTGCATCTCAAAGAGATCTCCTCAGGCAAGGTGCCGTCAAAGACTGCTGTCGTACTGGCATGCAACAGCACCAAGCCCAGCGAGAACCGTCTGCTGCCGCTGCTCGAAGAGCCTGCCGCCGTTGAGGGAACCAACCTGCTGAAAGGCGAGATATGGCTGAAGGACGAGAACAAGACCGAAGAACAGTACCGTACAAAGTTCAATGCCTCGACCATGCGTGTGCTCGGAAACACCACCGGGACGTTCGACAACGTGAACAACAGCGATGTCTTAGAAGGAACGGGCTCTACTGGTACGCTCACCTATATCAAGAACAACACTTGCTATCTCGACGTGAGCAACGTGGAGAATCCTGTCGCTTCCTACACGCTCTCTACCAAGGAGCCGGTGAAGGCCATCGACGGCTATTACCGTATCCAGAACGGCTATGGTATCACTGAGAACAGTGGCAAGAACGAAGATGGTCACTACGTGCAGGTGACGGATGCTGCCTGGGCCGCTCCTAACCAGACTGCTGCTGAGACCAAGACAGAGCCGGGCTCGGTCATCTATCTGAAGGCTACGTCCGTCAGCGACGATGTGCTGCGCGTGGACAATCTGCGCTCGCAAGGCATCGAGGTTGTCGGCGGCACGGCACGCAAGGACTTCATGGATCTTTACAACAATTTGGGCAACATGACGGCGGAGAAACGCTACGAGTATCTGCGCCAGGCACAGCAGCAGGGTTACATCTTCACCGGTCGCGCCTTGTTGGAGGCCGGCATCTATGCTGTCGCTAACGAGTTGGTCAAGGGCTACAACGCTCCGGAGGATGTGAAGACTCTGTCGTCGGAGTTCAACAAGCAGATTGCCGATGCCCTCGACATCGACATGTATATGACGCGCACCCAGCTCTCCAACGGCCAGGCAGCATGGACGCTCAAGGAGCATGTGCTCAACTTCGACAAGATCTCTGACTTCGTAAAGACAAATATGTCACGCTTCAAGCCGGGCTTCGAGGCTATGCGCAAGGTGTGGGGCACTACAACCGGCGAAACCATAGAGTCTGACGAGGTGAAGACCTTGGGCGAATTAGGCTATAACATCCAGGACGACAAGACGCTCTCTACAGGCGATTATCCTGTCACACTGAATGCCGACGGCTCCTGCCAGACTTCCTACGAGGCCATCTTCACCCATCCCGAGCTCCTGTACTACTGGCTGAAGCTGAATGTGTGGAAGATGCTCAACGACCCTGACAAATACAAGACGGCCCTGCGGAGCATGACGGGTAGCGACTATCTCTACAAAGCCTTCAAGGAGGTGGGCGGCCACGAGACCGTGATGCGCTATATCCGTCGTCTGCATTACGACACTGACTATTATCTCATCGACGGCTACGTTTCCAATGGTACTGAGGGCACCGAGGGCGACACCTATACCAACCTCGGACGCTTCGGCTTCTGCAACAACAACACGACGTCATCTGCCTATCCCGCCGAACTCTCCACGGCCCAGGACGGTGGCAAGTGGGTGCTGAAAGAGGTCACTGCTGACGATGACAGCTACTTTGGCATCAAAGCCAGCAGCAAGTTCCAAGGCCTCGACGGCCACTACTACAGCACGCTCTTTGTCGACTTCCCCATCGACGTGACGAAGTGCAGCTCGACGCTCCACTTCTACTCTGTCGACGGAAACTTAGGCGAAGCAGAAACAAGAGAATATAGCGACGGCCAGAAGTGGACCTACCGCTTCATCACACTCAACGAAATCACCGACGTTGTGCCTGCCGGACTGCCTGTCATCGTTGAGACAGAGAGCACAGAGGCCAGCAGCAACCGCATCGTACCGGTGGTGAGCAACAAGACCTATGAGGGCACTACTCTGTTGAAGGGTATCTTCTTCAATGCCGGCAAGAGCAATGCCAGCGACAGCTATGGTTCGGTGATCGAGAACATCATGGAGAATCTCTTCGACTACAAGTATGACAACATGTCCGATGCGCTCAACCACCGCTATGGCATCAGCTATGACGCTACAAAGCAGAAGATTTTCACACTCCAGAAGAATGCCGCTGACACGCACAACCCCATGGGCTTCTACCATTACACGGGTACGTCGCTGACCCACAACAAGGCGTTCATGGTCATTGACAACTCGGCTGTTCCCGCCGGTGCCAAGATCTTCTTGGGTTATCAGGGTGGCACCACAACAGGTATCGAAGATGTCAACACTGACGCTACACAACAGCATACTGATGCCATCTACGACCTGCAGGGGCGACGCGTTGCTAAGCCTATGAAGGGCGGTATCTATATCATCAATGGAAAGAAAGTGCTAATTACTAAATAGGAAGCGATATGAAGAAGAAACTATATATAAAGCCTTCATCGTGTGTTGTCCGTCTCAACATTCAGGATCAACTCTTGGACGCAAAGATGGGAAACCAATCTGGGCCACATGCCGGTGAAGGACCTGAAGGAGACGACCAAGCTGCAAAGCGAAACACGCTGATCGATGATGAAGAAGAGGGTTGGGAGACGTTTCCCAAGCAACGCAACCTCTGGGACGATTAAGTTTACAACAAGCGAGTAAAACTTAAATATAGACAAGGCAGGATCCGCTCATACGGCTCCTGCCTTTTTGTTTGACGGCAAATCATATATATTGTTCACGAAGAGGGACATGCACGTGGTAGTATAAAGGAACCTGCAATCAAGTATCCTTTCACCCCTTGCCGCATTTCACTCCCCTCTCCTTTGGAGAGGGGCCGGGGGTGAGGCTGTTGGAGAGGGGCCGGGGGTGAGGTTTCCTTTTGTACGATTCTTGCATGATTCTTGGACGATCGTTGCGTGTGGTTTGGAAATAATAGCGTAACTTTGCGGAAAGGAAATCCTAATACACATTATATTTATGAAACGACTTTTGACTTTCGCTGCCACCATAGTCATGCTGTTGCCCACGCAAGCACAGAAGCGACTCGGCGGCTATCCGATCACTCCCGTGACATTCACCTCCGTGAAGGTGGCTCCCAACAGCTTTTGGGGACAAAGGCTTGAAGCCAGCCGCAAGGTCACCATACCACTCGCCTTCAGCAAATGCGAGGAGACAGGACGCTACAAGAACTTTGAGCATGCCGCCGAACACCTCAAAGATCCGTTCAAAGTCTTTCCCGTCTCCGGTTTCAGCTTCGACGACACCGATCCCTACAAGACCATTGAGGGAGCCAGCTATATTCTCCAGACCTATCCCGACGCCAAACTGAGACACTATATCGACAGCGTGATCACGATCATCGGCAGTGCGCAGGAGCCCGACGGTTATCTCTATACTGCCAGAACACAAAACCCGCAGCATCCTCATGAGTGGGCTGGCGACAAGCGGTGGTCGAAAGAAGAGAATCTCAGCCACGAACTCTACAACCTCGGACATATGGTAGAGGCTGCCATCGCACACTATCAGGCCACGGGAAGCCGCCACTTCCTTGACATCGCCATACGCTACGCCGACTGTGTCGTCCGTGAGGTGGGACCCAAACCGGGACAGGCCTGCGTGGTGCCGGGACATCAGATCGCCGAGATGGCACTTTGCAAACTCTATCTCGTCACTGGCCAACGCAAGTATCTCGACGAGGCGAAGTTCTTCCTCGACTACCGTGGCAAGACACAGGTGCGGTCGGAATACTCTCAGAGCCACAAGCCTGTCGTCGAACAAGACGAGGCTGTCGGACACGCCGTGCGCGCCGCTTATATGTATGCGGGCATGGCCGATGTGGCAGCGCTCACCGGCGACACGGCTTACATCCATGCCATCGACCGCATCTGGGACAACATCGTCAGCAAGAAGCTCTATATCACTGGCGGCATCGGTGCCACGAGCAACGGTGAAGCCTTCGGCGCCAACTATGAACTGCCCAATATGAGTGCCTATGCCGAGACCTGCGCCGCCATCGGCAACGTGTATGTCAACTACCGCCTCTTCCTGCTCCACGGCGAGTCGAAATACTACGACGTGCTGGAACGCACGCTCTACAACGGTCTCATCAGCGGCGTGAGCCTCGACGGCGGGAAGTTTTTCTATCCCAACCCGTTGGAGTCCATGGGGCAGCATCAGCGCCAGCCGTGGTTTGGCTGTGCCTGCTGCCCAAGCAACATCTGCCGTTTCATCCCCTCACTGCCAGGATATGTCTATGCCGTGAAGGACCGCAACCTCTATGTCAACCTGTTCTTGGCCAACAGTGCCACGATGAAGGTCGGCGGCAAGGAGGTAAAGCTGAGTCAAGAGACACAATACCCTTGGAATGGCGACATCGCGCTGAAGATCGAGAACAACCGGGCCGGGCGTTTCAACCTGAAGATACGCATTCCCGGATGGGTGCAGGGACATCCTGTGCCGTCAGACCTCTATGAGTATTCCGACGGCAAGCGACCCTCTTACTCCGTGCTCGTCAACGGCAAGAAGGCCGATGCCCAGCTGGAGAAAGACGGATACTACACGATCAACCGTGCATGGAAGAAAGGAGATGTCGTGCGCATACACTTCGACATGGACGTGCGCACCGTACGCGCGAATAACAAGGTGGTGGCCGACCGCGGACAGATTGCCGTAGAGCGCGGCCCGCTGGTCTACTGCGCTGAATGGCCTGACAACAACTTCGATATCATGGGCATGCTTGTCAACCAAAGTCCTGCGTTCGCGACCGGTGAGAAGCCAATGTCTGCCTTCATCCCCGCTGACCGACAAAAGCAACTCACACTCTTCAAGACACAAGACATCACCACACTCTCCACTGATGCCCAACTGCTGGCCTACGACAAACAAGGAAGGCTGACCACACAGGACGAGCGACTGACGCTGATCCCCTACTTTGCCTGGTGCCATCGTGGCAGTGGCAACATGAAGGTATGGATGCCGCAGGACGTGCGTGCCACACGCCCGGCCACACCGCCCACGCTGGCTTCGCAAGCCACTATTGCCTCGTCGACACCGTCGCCCTCGATGAAGAGTATTACCGACGGACTGGTGCCCGCCGACGAAAACGACCGTTCGGTACCCTATTTCCATTGGTGGCCGAAACAGGGAACTACGGAGTGGATCACCTACACCTTTACTGAGCCACAGCAAGTGCAGTCCGCAACCATCTACTGGTACGACGACCAGCCTTGGGGCGGATGCAAGATTCCTGAGTCTTGGAACATTGAATACCAGGATGCCCAGGGACAGTGGTTGCCGGTGGCCGATGCCGACTGCTACCCCGTAAAGAAAGGACAGCCCTGCACCGTACACTTTGCGCCCGTAAAGACAAAGGTGCTCCGCCTCAACGTCAAGCAACCGGAGAAGTTCTCCTGCGGCTTGTTTGAGTGGAGCGTGAAGTAACATCAAAAATGTTCCGAAGAAATGGCATTCCAAGATAATTGCACAAGGATTTGAGAAGAACAGATCTGATCGATACAAGAAATGGAGAAAGGGAACCAAGACGGTGTACCCTTTCTCCATTTTCTTATATATGTATCCAATGCTTTCAAATTCTACAATCTTCAAATTCTTGATATTTACCATCTCGTCAAGACAACAACCTCTATTGGTTTACAGAATCTAAGAGATCATAGAACATTATTCTTGTATCTAATTTTGTATCATAGGGTAATCCTGAATTCTCTGCCTCTTGAGTTTCTGATGAGAACAGATATAAAAAGCCGTTACGCTCATAGAAATTGAGCGTTTTAGGATTATTATACGCATCGACTATTAGGAACCTACAACCGGACTTATTATCGTCTTTTATAAACCAAGAACTGATGAACAACAACAAATCAGAGCCAATCCCTTTGTCTTGATATTTTTGATTTACTCCAAGTCTTCCTATTAGTAACGCAGGGTAACGCCGAAGTGATTTGGCATGAGGTATCTTTTTCTCCACCTTTTTCGCACGGCTATTGGGCAACATATCTACTCGTATGCTGTCATTAGCTAAAGTGAAAGCACACACTATTTCCTATGGGTTTTCATCTAAATAAAAGCAATAATTCTTACCTAAAAGTTGCTTGCGATATAAAGGAGCATCTCTGAGAAAGAATTCATCTAAGTCTAAATTACCGCAAGAAAAAGATACTCCCCGAGAAACAATATTCTCAGAGAGCTCTATCATTGTACAATGATTAAATAACCAACTCATAGATGTCGTTTCTATACCAATCCTGCCTTACGCAAGACCTTATCCACAACACTGATGTCGATTTTGATTTTTCTTCGTTTGCTACGCTCTTCGGGCGAAGCTTCAGCCAATTTCATGAATCTTTCAGCGGCTTCGCCATGAAGTGTTGGAATTGCTTTGATTTCTAATGCCATAGTTACCTCCTCTTATGTTTTTTATACAAAAATAAGTTTTTATCTTGAAACAGACAAGCATTTCCTATTTTATTTTTTCTATGAGATGCTGTTTAATAGTTATATCTTTGTGAGCGAATTACACAGAGACATAAGTTTCTTATCTTTAGGCTTGTAAGGCAAAGCCCTCTTTCGCCCCTTGCAGCATATCACTCCCCTCTCCCTTTGGAGAGGGGTTAGGGGGTGAGGCTGGTTGAAGAGGGGTTGGGGGGGAGGCTGATGAGGTTGCAAGGCTCTTTAATATTCTCCCGGCTTCACCCCAAACTGCTTTTGGAAGCACTTTGAGAAATACGACGGATTGTTGAAGCCCACTTGATAGGCGACCTCCGACACACGGTATTGTTTCGTCTTGAGCAGCAAGGCTGCCTTGCGCAGACGAACGATCTGGATCATCTCGTTGGGCGTGGTGTCGGTGATTGCCTTCACCTTGGCAAAGAGGCCCGAGCGACTGATGTTGAGCCGATCGGCCAACATCTGTACGTTGAAGTCGGGATTGCCCAGGTTTTCTTCTATGATCTCATTCATTTGTCGAAGCAGTGCGTTGTCCATCGGCGCCTTGGCCAACTCTGGCACCGGTTCGGTGGGCGCGGCGGCAAAGCGCTGCATCAGCCGGCGCCGCATGGCGATCATGTTGCGGATGCACGCTTCGAGATACTGCATAGAGAACGGCTTCTCGATGAAAGCATCGGCACCACAGTCCATACTCTCGGTCTTACTGGCATCATCGGTCTTGGCCGTGAGCATGATAAAAGGTATGTGGCTCGTATGTGCGTCAGCTCTGACACTGCGGCACAGCGCCGCTCCGTCCATCTCTGGCATCATCCAGTCACTGACGATCAATGTCACGGGATGCTCCGACAAGATGTCGAGTGCCTCACGCCCATTGCCGGCCGTCAGCACATGATAGCGTGATTGGAAATTCTTGGCGATGTAATGACTCATGTCCGGATCATCCTCTACGATAAGCACCGATTCCTGCATAGAATGGAAACCGTGGGTCTGATCACCCGCATCATGGACTGACTTTGACAGCATGTCCATGGAGCTGTTGCTTTCCACCGTGTCTTTTGTTTGCTGTCCGGACTCTTTTGCCCCTTTGCTGTCATCCTCATCAATACTGCCCATGCTCGGCAAAGGTGTGACAGGCAGGGTGACGACAAAACGAGTGCCATGATGCTCGCATGACTCCACGGTCACCTCGCCATCATGTGCCTCGACAAGGTTGTGCACAATGGAAAGGCCGATGCCCGTCCCCGACTTATTGTCCCGGGCCTGGAAGAAGGGGCGGAAGATCTTTTCACGGTCGGCCTGACTGATGCCCACGCCATTGTCCTCAACACTGATCATGTACTGACCTGCACCCGCATCGACATGACAGCTAAGACTGACGTGGTCATGGGTATACTTCGCGGCATTGGTCATCAGGTTACTGATGATCTTGGTCAGTCCTTCCGCGTCCACGACAGCAAGAAAGTCCCTGGGAGGATAGACAACATCAAAAGTGATGCCCCGCTGCTCCATGGAGGGACGGAAACGCTCCGCCACTGCATGCATGATGGCGGCAATGGACAGACGCTCGAAGTGCAGTTCAAAGCCATGCTCCACCTTGTTGAAGTCGAGCAACTGATTGACGAGTTCCAACAGCCGATGGGCATTGCGGTCGATGATATTCAGATCGTCGGACGCCCTCGCCTCCTTTTTCTGCATCAGTTTCTCAAGCGGACCGATGATCAGTGTCACCGGTGTGCGTATCTCGTGGGCGATCATCGTGAAGAAGCGCAGCCGTGACTCACGCACCTCGGCTGCCTTCTGCTCGCTGAGTCGCTGCATCTCGCGCTGGTGACGGCGCTCGGCGCGTTTCAGTCTGAGTTGGGTATAATAATAAATAAGGAGTAGCAGTACAGCCAGATAAAACAGCTTGGCAGGCAGTGACCACCAGAAAGGCGGATGCACGACGATGACCAGCCGCGCCTCTTCACGGCTCCTGATGCCGTCGTTGTTGGTGGCTTTGACACGGAACGTGTAAGTGCCGGCTGGCAGATTGGTATAGGTGGCGCTATGACGGTTACCCGCCTCGATCCAGTTGTAGTCAAAGCCGTCGAGACGATAGGCAAAGCGATTCTTCTCCGGCGCACAATAGCTCAGTGACGAAAAAGTCAGCGTGAACATGTTGTCTTTATAGCCTAAGTCGAGTTGGTGGATGTCGTTCAGTGCCTCCGGCAATAGCTTGGAGCCCACCGGCTGGGGCTGACCGAAGATGCTTAAGGAAGTGATAAACACCCGGGGCGCCGTTCGGTTGAGCTGGATCGCATAAGGCGAGAACGTGCTGAAGCCCTTTACCGTGCCGAAGAACAAACTTCCGTCCGAGGCTTTCAAGGCAGCGTTGGCCTGGAACTGATTGCTCGACAAGCCATCATAGCGGTTGAAGACTTGTGTCGGCTCACCGGGCACATAGCGTACCAAGCCTGCCGTTGTACCGATCCAAAGGACGTAGCCGTCACACACCACACTGTTCATCTCCTGCGTAGGAGCTATGAGGTTCACCCGGCGGAAGCGGTCGCTCTGATCATCGTATATGCACAGTCCGTTGCTCGTAGCCAGCCACAGCCGTCCACGCTCGTCACGGTCGATAGCATTGACTTGTGCGGAGGGCAGGGAACCTTCCGCCCGTGAGGGCATGTAGTGATGGAAACGTCCTGTATGCGGGTCCAGCCGATAGAGGCCTGCCCCTTGCGTAGAGAACCAAAGATTGCCTTTCCGGTCCTCATCGATGTCAAGGATCATCACACCGGTATGACATACACGACGAAAGCGATGGGTGGTCTCGTCATAGAGCCTGATGTCCTCCATCGTGGCTGCCCACAGACGCCGGCGCGAGTCACGCATCAGCGCATAGCAACTCTTCACGCCCTGCTCGCCGTCTCTACCGACCACAGTGATGTTGCCCGTCGGAATGTCCATACGCAGAATGCCGTCGCTGTAGGTACCGATCCATAGTTGTGAGCCTTCCGGCCAAAGCGCATGAATGTTGAGTGTGGACAGCCGCTGCTGAGCCGGGAAAGGTATCATGGCGTGCGTCTTGAGTGAATAGCACGACAGTCCCCCATCGTCACTCCCGATCCACACGCGTCCGCTATTGTCTTCACAGAAATGGCCCACCACGTTGCCACGCTGACCTTCCGCAGCCGAGAAGCTGGCAAAGCGGTGACTGATGGGCGAAACATATTTCACACCACCATAGAATGTACCATACCATAGTCCGCCCTCGCGGTCACGGATGATGGCATAGACAAAGCGGTCATCGTTCGAGACATCGCTGCCTTGCACGCATTGGGGATAACGGATCCATTGTTTCGTAAGGATATCGTAACGGATCAGCCCGTCGTCGCAGCCAACGAGCAAAGTACGGGGGGCTATATATAATAAGGTGTGGATATGGAGTCCCACACCCATGAGCGTCGGATTGATGACTTGCTTCAACGTTCCGTCAGCATCCATGCGGAAAAGACCATGAGACCACGAGCCCAGCCACAGCCTGCCGTCGCCGTCCTGCAGAATGCTCATGCCGCCTCCATCAGCCGATGCACCTTTTGTCCCTACCGGCTCAAAACACTGGCTGGCCTTGTTGAGCCGATAGAGCCAGGGACGTCCCTTGCTCGTGTAGGCCCATACCTGGTTGTCTATGCCGACGCAAAGGGCACGGATGTCGCCACCATTTTGTGGAAAAGAATATTGCCGAAGCGAATGTGTCCGCTTGTTATACCGGAACACACCCTGCCGTTGTGTGCAGATCCAGAGATTGCCGTCGCGGTCATCCACAACTTGGTTTACAGTCGTCGTGATGCGGGAAAGAAAAGAAGAAAACTGCTCTGTACGTGTATCGAAATAGCACAGCCCACGATTCGTGCCCACCAGCAGCCCATTGCCAAAGGCGTGAAGGGTGGAGACAAAGGGATCGGAGCCGCGCAGGGGATTATAATAATAGGTGATCTCGTGGCTGTCGTAGCGGCACAATCCGTTGTCGGTGCCCATGAAGATGAAGCCGTCTCGGTCCTGCAGCAGCGAGCGCACAGTGTTGGACCGCAGTCCCTCCTCCATCGTCAGACTGCGGTAGGGCAATTCCACTGTCGCCTCCGCACTGCCCGGCGTCGCCACAACACTTCCTGGCGTCGCCATCCTGCCTGACAACGTCGCAGCACTATTTGTCATTGCCCAACCAAGCAATGCCACGACAATCCATATCAATCTCCCAAAGGTTGTTCTCATCATGTATATAGATAGGTCTTGGATAGCACAAAGGTACGGAAAAAAGAGCAAACAACTAACGCATCCAAGTATAACATAATCGTCCAAATTACTATTTTGGACGATTGTTACATCAAATTTAGACGATTTTTCCAAGTATCAAACACCATTTCTCTTAATTTTGCGAACAGAATAAAAAAATTGTAAATGAAGTCTTTATGAAACTATCCAGACACATCATCATAGTTATTGCTATGGCAGCCAGTCCTCTGTTGGTTATGTCTATGCCACGTACTATCAAGAAAGTAGCCCCTATAGTGGTGAATTGTCCCGTTGGCACTTCACCCAATATGCCGAACCGCATTTGGGTTACTTACCGGGACGGATATTCTGAGTATCGACAAGTGAAATGGGCAAACTCGCCGCTTTCCACAGAACAAGACGAAGCCAATGCCCAAATACATCCGGCCGGAAGCCAATATCAACTAAAAGGATATATTGTTGGGGACGAGACTACCGATAACGGTTATCCCATCACAGCGAGCATCAAGGTCGTAGGCAATATTCCTGCAACGCCACAGCATACGATTGCTCAAACCTTCCCCTTTTCCGACATTACTATTAATGGTATTAACCGACTCACTCACAATCGTGATGAAGCTTTGAATGAAATATGTTCATGGGATGTGACGCAACAACTTTACAATTATCGCGACACCTATAATTTACCTACAGAAGGGTATAAACGGTCTGATGGCTGGGACTCACCCGACACAAAACTTAAAGGACATGGCTCCGGCCATTATATGTCAGCAATAGCTCAAGCTTATGCTGTCACCAAGGATCCACATCAGAAAGCTATCCTCCGCGCAAACATCACCCGTATGGTCAATGAACTCCGCGAATGTCAGGAGAAAACTTTTGTGTGGAATGATTCTTTGGGCCGTTATTGGGAGGCAAGAGACTTTGCACCAGAAAACGAACTTCGTAATATGAAAGGCACCTGGGCTGATTTCGACAATTATAAGAAGCATCCCGAAAAATATGGTTATGGTTATCTCAATGCCATACCTGCACAACATTGTGCCTTAATAGAGATGTACCGGCCTTACAACAATTCCGACTGGGTGTGGGCACCATACTATTCAGTACACAAGCAACTCGCCGGGCTCATTGACATTGCCACCTACTTCGACGATAAGAATATAGCCGACAAAGCCTTACTCATTGCCAAAGACATGGGGTTGTGGGTGTGGAATCGTATGCACTATCGCACTTATGTGAAGAAAGACGGCACACAGGCAGAACGACGTGCAAAGCCGGGAAACCGCTACGAGATGTGGGATATGTACATTGCAGGAGAGGTTGGCGGAATGTCTGAAAGTCTGTCAAGACTCTCTGAAATGGTTACTGACAGTACGGACAAAGCTCATCTCTTAGAAGCAGCCAACTGCTTTGATGCTCCCAAGTTCTTTGAGCCTTTGGCTAAAAACATCGACGACATTCGCACGCGCCATGCCAACCAGCATATCCCGATGATCATCGGGGCACTACGCTCTTACAAAAGCAACCACCAGCCTTATTATTATCATATTGCACAAAACTTCTGGAATCTCGTTCAAGGCCGCTACATGTATGCTACGGGAGGAGTAGGCAATGGCGAGATGTTTCGCCAACCATATACTCAAATTCTCTCAATGGCTACCAATGGTATGCAAGAAGGTGAGGCTCAGGCCAACCCGGAGCTCAACGAAACCTGCTGTACGTACAATCTTCTGAAACTGACGAAGGACCTTAATGAATATGATCCAGACAACGCAAGTTACATGGACTATTACGAGCGCGGCCTGTATAATCAGATAGTAGGCTCTCTCAATCCCAATAAATATGAGACCACATACCAGTATGCTGTTGGCCTCAACGCCACCAAACCTTTCGGCAATGAGACTCCCCAATCGACTTGCTGTGGAGGCACTGGCTCCGAGAACCATACCAAATATCAGCAGGCTACTTATTTCCATAATGACAGTACACTGTGGATTGGACTCTATATGCCGACCACGCTGCAATGGCGTGACAAGCATCTGACCATTGAGCAAGACTGCACATGGCCGGCACAAAGTTCCACTATACGCTTAGTCAATGGTGAAGGAGACTTTGCCTTAAAACTTCGCATTCCGTACTGGGCTACCGAAGGCTTCCGTATTCTACTCAATGGGAAAAGCATCGCACGCCACTACCAACCCAGTTCTTATGCAACGATACCATATCGCCACTGGACCCAAGCAGACAAAGTGGAGGTGATCATGCCCTTTACGAAACACATAGAGTATGGCCCTGACAAACTGCCGGCGGAAGTAGCAAGCAATGACGGCACTCCTCTGAAAGCAGCATGGACAGGCGTTATCATGTATGGTCCTTTGGCTATGACGGGCACTGGAACTACGACGTGGCATCAAGCTACACTGAGTCTCGATCCAAAACTTGATCAACTTCAGCCCACAACTGACAAGGGGAATCTCTTCACACTAAAACTCGGCAACAAGATCTTTGAGCCGGATTACTATCGCAATCACAATTCTACGCATTATTACCGACTTCAATTCGCTGGCTCCAATGGCAAGAATCATACTCAAAAAAACAAATCACAAGCCATTGCCGAACTGCAATCATTGATTGCCATTGCTACCGAACGTGTCGAAGAACAGACACGATGGAACAGTCTGACAAAGAAAGTTCCCGATTACGCGCCTTGGGCTCCACATGGCTTCCAACGCTTAGGAAGTGCCATCTCTGCTGCACAGAAGATCATAGAAACGAATCTGAAGAATATCAAGGAGGACGAACTGGAGTCTGTTACGGCAACCCTCAACAAGGCGATCAATACCATGCGTCCTGGAAACTTAGCCGAGATCGAAGACCTACAGCCGCTTACAGCATTGCTACGACGAGCAGGCAATATTGACGAATCCTCCTCTGACACGCTCCGCAAAGCTGTTGCTTATGGAAAGATGGTCGTACGCTATGTCTCTGACGGCAGTGGCACAAAAGATATGATCAACGCAGCCGTCGGCAGACTGCGTCAAGCGATAGAATAGTAACAGGTGTCGCAACACCAAGATTACAGACAAAGGGAAGCCAAGTATTAACCCGAATAAGGCATCACGTTAAGATGACGAATGTCTTGGCCTGCTTTATTCATAGGTAGACACATTTATGGTAATGGCAACAAAATAATACTTGCAAAATATACTCGCTTACTTCGATAATATCATAATTGCGGTAAGCAACAGATCAATTGTAATATTATTGTACAAATATACGTACTGTTTCGTGGCCTTCGGCAAGACTTTTCCTGTTTTGTCACCGATGGGCATAAACTGTCCTGACAGAGATTGCGCTGCCTATTTGTAATGCAATATTCTTTTTGTGATGGAATTAGGTACGCTTAACACAACACAAATAATGCCATGAGTCAACAATAATTAGTTTTGGCTCATGGCATAAATTTAAAAGAGACAGAGCTGATACCCGAAAATATCAAGCAATCGTTTCCACGAGTTTCTCCACCAGCCTCGGCACGGCAAAGTCAGCAAGACGGGATTCCGGCACCCATACGTAGTCATCTGCCAACGACGGACGCTGGTCGGTATCGAGGAGATAGAAGTCGGCTAAAAGAATGCGATGGGTGAGAACATGCTTCACACCCGTAGCCAACTGCTTGAGATGACCCGACCATTGAGGCAGAGGAGCGTCCTCGAAGAGTGGCGGCTCCCACAGTCCCTGCCAAATATCACCGGAGCCAC
>Ga0310695_10007646_pt1 | contig 17158 bp, 18 predicted proteins | sample RumenRJG_04DNA_FD_203882 | JGI IMG/M metagenome (GOLD analysis project Ga0310695, IMG submission 203882) | Bovine rumen microbial communities from Lethbridge, Alberta, Canada - RJG_04 (v2) (version 2) | ecosystem: Host-associated > Mammals > Digestive system > Stomach > Rumen | place: Canada...
GAACCACATTTTCAAAAATCGGAAAATTAAAATATCTGCATAACGTATTGTGTAATAGTGAATTAAGTTTCATTTCCTTTCTTCTCGTTTCCTGACGATTTTGAAGGACTAAGATGTTCTTGACATCTTTTCTCATCTTCTTCTTTCTTTTTATAGTTTTCCAGTATAGAATGGAACTCAGGTGATGTACATACTATCGTGAAAGTTGGTCTTGGACGGGAATATGTTATTTGAGATTTCCTAACTTGCTCGCGTTTCTTTGCTTGCTCGCGTTTTTTGACTTCCTCTAACATGTCTTGGTATCTTATGTCTTTCTGAAGAGAATACAAAGTGTTATTCTTCATGTTAGTATAGTTGTCAAATCCGGCATTTAACGATCTCTCAAGTTTATCTAGCGCTTTCTCTATTTGACCCGACTCTGCATCGCGACAGGCTGCATAATATAGTTGATCGCTTTCTTTCGGAATAGTGGAAATAGATTTAACGCTATTATTTACATAATTACATATAAGATCATGATCTAATGATTGTGAGCCATCACAGATTAGGAATTCTATATCTTTGCCTATCTTGCATAATTTGGATTTAACAGCGTATTCTAATTGTTCTCGAGATGGTAATTGAATTTGAATTCCAAGAACATACGAAATGTTTTCGCAAAATTCAAGAGCATCATATGGATGAGCATAGACAGACCACATCTCGTCCCAGCTTATATTATTCTTTCTTATCCAAAAGGGTTTAACTTCTGCAATATGAGGTGGATTCTTAGAATCTTTTTTATTACCCATTAAGAAACTGCAACCTTCGACGTATGTCATATCTTTTATTATGGAGTAGATATCTTTCCATTTTTCTTCTTTTAGGTGCTCCAACCTTTGCTGCACACTCTCTTTATATGCAACTCTATGTTCTTCTTCTTTCTTTGCTCTCTCTTGATCCATAATTAGAAATAATGTGAGTTTTATTTTAGAATGTTATTTGTGCAGTAGACTCGCTGATAAAAGCAGATTCTACATAAAGGACTTCATTCTAAGATTCTGTTACTCAACAAATAGTGTGTAAAGATTTCCTTTTGTCCAATATGTAATGAAAGAATCACTAAAAGTCATCTCTTTGTTATTGGTGTCTTCTATAAAAACGACACTCCACCCTGTTCTTGTTAGTCCGTAAGGGCGCATGATTTTAGCCATTACCATTTTTACAATTCGGCTTTGATCGCTAACTCCAGTCATTTCAATAAAGCGAGAGCAATTGCTGACAAATAGTATACCTCCATCTTTTTCTGAAGGCTTTGATAGATTCTCTACAAAATCAATTGTTAACTGTGAAGAATCGATTTCTTTGAACTCGATATTCCATTTTTTATCTGTATATACTTTCGATTTAAATGGCTCTATTACTTTCTCCTTTATCAGAGACCCATTACCCAACAATATGATGATTGGCTGCAATACGTCAGAATAGAATCCCCTTGTTTCTAAAGATTTCAATTCTTTCTTTTTCTCTTCAAGCATTGCTTTACGAGTTGCTTGACGTTTAGCAGCAAATTCAGGATCAACCTTCTTTCCCTTAAAGATCGTCTTATAGATTGGGTCTTTGCTCAGGTCGATACCCTCAGAATCTACCTTGTTCATACTCTCTATTTCTTTTTGAGCAAGCTTAATTGCGTCAACAGTCCTTAGTGTTTCATTAAATAACCAAGTAATTGCAAGATCGGGAGAAACAATTCTATTATTCATATATTTTATAAATTAAAATTCTTTCCTACTTCCTTTAAAGCGTTTCGGATTTTCTTGCAAAGTTATGAAATTGTATCGTTGCAAAACTACAAATATTGCAAATTGGTAGGAACTTATCGATTCCTGGTATGATTTGGTAATATATTCTTCAGATGCACCTTTTTTAAATTTTTAGTTATCTGCCTTAGGACCCTCTTGGCAACTATTTGGAAAAACTACTCCGCGGACAAACATATGTAAGCCATAAAGCATAAAAAACGTGGAACCCTCATTGTTGCTAGTTCCACTACCGGGGCCTTCGAACTTACCCATGTCAAAGAACTGGCAACGAAGACTCCACGTCATATGTATATAAACAACATATTCTCACCATATTGATGGCAAGAGCGTATGTGCTTATACATCATACTTAATGACGTCATCGTTACTATGTTCAGTTGACATTTGAGAGTGTTCGAAGCTTTCGGCAGTCAGAACATAGCGTCAATAAACGCTTTTTCCATAAGTTCCTGTACTGACACCATCTTCACGAAGATGGTCAAAGGTGACAGGATAAGTGTCCAAACATCATACGATGTACTTGAACATGACAAAGATAAGCTATTTTTAGGAGAGAACCAAGTAAAAGCAAAATAGAGCGCGTTTTTTAAGAATAATTAAGGTGAAATTAGTCGTTACTATGCTGAAACGAGATCGTAGTATAACAAGTACTCAAGCGCTTTGTTTACTAGGAATGTTACTCAGTCGTCTTAATCGTGATAAAACCTCAGTAAACGGGACTGTCGAGTAAAAAATGATATGAAACTTTCTATATCATAGTATTTGTAAATAATAAGTATTATTACTAGTGCAAATACAACTGCATAGGTCAAACATCCTCTGAAAGAATGCCCTATTCAGAAGATGCTATAGAAAAATCTTAATATATTAGATTATATGTAAATGCCCTTTGCTTTTAGAAAGTTCATAAACCTTACAACGTAGATGTCATTGATGGTGACGGAATGTCTTGGCTTGAGTATGCCAGCAAGGATGCCTTTACTACTGTTCTCGTGGACAAATTCGGGAAAGAAAGGCGCCCATTTATTGTAGTTGTTATAGTCTTCGAATAGAAGATTGTGCAACACAATGTTTTCGTCTGTTGAAATAATCATAGCAGTAACTTTTAAATTAGTAATTCTCTTCCATTCTGAGCTTGTAGTTGAAAGAATCATTCAGAAGTTCTCTCATTTCGGCTGCATTAATAGTGACTTTTGTCTCGTTATCGAAAGCATGGTAGCCTATATACGTCACACCTTGGGGAAGCTCTATATTTCTAATAGCTGTATGCTTAAATGCTAAGTTACCTATATGACATAACGCTTCTGGCAATTTAATGTCACTAAGCATCGAGCATCCTCTGAATGTGCTTACTTCTATCCTTTCAAGTCTTGACGGTAGTACAATCTCTTCGAGTACTTTGCAATCACAGAAAGCACTTTGGCCGATGTATGTCACCGAATCTGGTATATAGACACTTGTTAGATCCATATTGAAAAATGCGTGGTCACGTATGACTCTGACACCTTTTGGAATAATGTATTCTTTAATATCCCTAAATAATGGATAATCAGCTTTAATGAGGACTCGCCCGTATTCTGCGTATTTTACACCATATTCGTCTGTCCATTCAGATTCATTGATGTTGTTGATAAGTTGAATGCATTCATCAAGAGCATCGAGAATAGAAGTTACCTTCCGCGGGACGGTAGTTATATTGGGGTAATGAGCCATAGAGAATTCTCGTCTATCTGCATCTTTACCAAAGACTCCCCAGCAATGTGTATTATTGTCTCTATCATCCTTATGTTCAATAATAAGTTGAGACAATTCGGTTGATGTGTACATCTCGACATATTCAGATGCGCATCTGAATGAAGGATGTATGTCCGGATTTACGCAGATTCGGTTAATTCCGCATTGCCCATGCGTATAGAACGCTCCAAGACCCTCAGAGAGTAGCAAGTCTGGACAATATAGTTCCATAGCTTTATGCAATTTGCCAGTCGTCTGCTCATAATCATTGAAGTCTATTTCAACGCATATGACTTTGTTGTTGGGAAATGCTTCTTTTAGCGCATTAGCAGTTGCTTGCGCAGTTTGACTATCAAAGTCTGGTATATACAGGATAGTTTTTCTGTTCATCTCACTGCTTCTATTTAGTCATAAAAAACTTGTCAGGATCACAATGGCGGAACCCCTGTACCAGATATCCAGATTGTCTCAGGATAACTGCCTGGCAGATAGCTTGACGCTGATCTTCATCGAACAACATGAAAGTGTCATAACTATAGGGAACTTCAATGAAGCCAATGAAGGGGTGGCTTGAGTTGTTGCTTACAAAGCCAAATACATGAACGTAAGTGACTACTGATACTTTCTTATAATCTTCTTTTCCCATACCCGTGTATTTTTTTTTAAAACTCTCTCCCAATATCTTACTAAAATGCTATATAGAGACACCAAGTCTTTATGAAGTTTGGATATTCCTTCTTTGTTATCGGAAATGATTCGCTTACTTACGCCTATCGTAATGGCATCTTTTTTTAAGCTCGTCTTGGGCCTAGCAGTCAAAGAAAGAGGCTTGATGCATGTTATGTAGCTTTGTTCCTCCATGAACCCACTCACTAGTTCAATCACGAAGTCTGTAGGTTGGCTCCATTCTTTGTTGAAGCCTATACAAACATCTGCTATACTAAGATATGAAGAGAATGAATAGCAGTCTATTAGAAGCGAATGTTCATTTAAGACGTCACTAATATTTGATACAATCATTTCTGAGCTGTCATTTGGGATGAAAACAGCTTTTGTGAACAGGTCTTTCACTGAGACATGTAGCACAATGTTATTGTACCAACGTTCGTTCGCCTGATTTGCAATCTTGTCTCGCAAATCCGGTGAACTAGAAGTTATCTTATATACTTTGGCCATATCCCATCTTTAATTGTTGCTGATTCTTAGCTTTTACTTCATTGTATGAGATAGGCGTGAAGTTGTTGTTGTCAACTCCCACGTCATATTGAGTTGGGAAGAGTAGGGAGAGCCGTGAACTATCCTCGCCTTTGAAGTAGGGACTTGTGTGAACATGTCCGAAGAATTGCCAGGTATTCTTTTTGGCACCGCTAAAGCATAAAAAAGGATAGTGGTTGAGATAAATCTTCTGCTTACCGATTTCTATCAGCATCTCCCAGCTAACATATTGAAATCCCTCAAAGCCTTTGTCTATCGTATGAACATCGTGATTTCCCATAATCAGGTACACCTTGCCATTAAGTCGCTGAAGTAGGTTACTCCACAAAGCAGCACCACCAACAGCGAAGTCACCAAGATGAAAGACTACATCCTCCTTATCAACAACTTTATTCCAGTTGTTAATCAGAGTCTCGTCCATCTCCTCAACACTGTAGAAAGGACGATTACAGTAACGGATAATGTTTCGATGCCCAAAGTGAGTGTCGGCCGTGAACAAAATCCGTTGTTCATTAGAGAACCTTACTATATCCGTCATCTTTGTTTCGATAACCCTTTCATATAGTTTCCGACATGAATATTATTTCAATCATTCACACATGTCCGAGATGAACTCTCCGATGAGGTAGAAGACAACATAAATGATGAAGAAAACTGCTGCCAAGATAGCGACTACTAGTGACATTGCACCTAAACCAAACCAAAACATACTCTTTACTTTTTAAATTGTTAAACTTCTTGTTTTTTACACTGCAAATTTAAAAAATAAAAATAATGTATGGTAAGAATATCATGAGATAGGTATGAATCCTCTCTGCTATGGTACGATATTAATAATCGCTCATCTTAACTATGCGTGGAATGACTTTTCCTTCAATGTTTATTAGCTCTCTTTGCGATTGCATCACTATCTCTATATCCTTATAAGCTTGTGGCGCTTCTTCTGTAGTTCCCCCTATTAAGATGATATCTTTTTCTGCAAGGTATTTCCTCATCCCATATCGGCTGATGCTGTTTCGGGCTTCCTCTCTAGACATAGTTCTTCCGGCGCCATGAGATGCAGAAAAAAGAGATTCATAGTTCCCTTTTCCAGAGACTATATATCCGGGTGTAGCCATTGATCCAGGGATGATGCCAAGTTCACATTGATGTGCTGGTATCGCACCTTTGCGATGAATGATGACTGTCCGTCCATCTGGAAGTTTCTCACGCCAAGCGAAGTTGTGGTGATTACTAATGTTTTTGAGTTGTTGCAATTGTAAAGCTTCTGCCACTCGAAGATGAATATTTTCATGGTTGAGAGCCGAATACTCACCTGCTATATGCATACATCTCCAGTACTCTTGTCCCGCTTCACTATTAATATCAAGCCAGGCAAATGGCTCTGCTTGACGGGGAAGACGACAAGTCTCTTTGGCAATGACTGTATAGTAATCTGCTATGCTAGCGCCAAGACTTCTACTTCCTGAATGGCTCAAAATGGCAAGGTAGTTGCCTTCAGCTAATCCTAATGCATTATTAGATGTCAATTTAACTTCGCAGATGTCAACGAAATGACTTCCTTTTCCACAAGAGCCCAACTGCCGCATAGCATTCTCGCGAAGCTCTTTTAGAATAGGAATCTCTTTGAACTCACTTTTATCGAATAGGGGATTATATTGCTTGTATGGTACTACACCATCAAGTCCGAAAGCCGTATTTGCATCTAATGCTTCGACAGCTCTATCATGGTACTTGTCTAAATAGTCGGCAGCAGCATCAAGGATAGTCAGGCTCATGCGGCAGCCGATGTCTTTTCCTATAGCATATGGAATTATCACATCATCTGTTGTGGCGAGGACTCCACCTATCGGAAGACCATTATCAGAACATCCGTCTGGCAATAATGCACCAGCGACTGTGATAGGGAGTCTCATCGCCATCTCCATCTGACTAATGGCATATTTGTCGATGTTGTCTGCTCCATATATGATATAAGGTGAAGGTGAGTCATAAAGTTCCATGTCTTATATTATTTTATTTCTCTGCAAAGATATAAAAATCAAAAATATGTGGGTTCGAAAGTGGCCGCAGCAAGCAGCCAATTATCTATAATCATTCTTCGTTGAATGGATTTTCTTTAAAAAAAGTTTCAACGTCTTTTCGGATACTTTCTATTTTTCTCTCATATTCACGTGTTTCAGCTTTGGTCATATAGCGTTCAAATCTAAGAACTACGTAGCCATCATTAGACATTACGAAGATCCCCAACGTTTTCGCTTCTGGGAATTTCTTTAAAATGGTCTCTTTCTTGCGCTCTAACTTACGGATGAACGTGTCCACTTTACATGATTCTGGGTAAATCTTTCGCTCGTCCCATCTGAGCTTTTTTTCTGTTTTTTTGTTCATAACTTATGGTCTCTTTTTTGTTGCTAACTATTACATACATTCAGCGTGCAAAGATAAAATAAAGTCTTGTATACTTGATGATTTAATAATTTTTCGGACATTTTGTGATAACCCATTGAGCTAACAATCAGTCATATTCGTTTTTGTATTTGTAGTTTTCGTCTTGAGTAGCGAACTGCTGGTATCTGATATGTACCTCAAAAGAGGCTTTGTGGAATTCTTTGTACAACTTGTCAAAGTTATCATTCTTTTTTTTAAAAAACTCTCCTTCGTTTATCATATGCCTCGTATTTTTTGCAAAGATAGATATTTGCTGCCATAGTTTCGTGATTATATTAATATTTGGTATGAAAGCTTATCTTTATGTTATAAACTACTTTCTTTCAGGGCCCATACCCATTCGAAGTTGTCTATTCTCTGACACGAACTCAGAATAGGGCGAGGTAGCTATAGCCGCTTGTGGTGATATTGAGCCCTTCTCAAATAGTAAGACCTTTAGTGTGCATGTAGAGTATCACACAGTCATGATTGAAGTGAACAAAAGACTCTACATGAATGAACAGGCATTAGAGAAGTCTGATAGTTTCTATAAGCTACAGAATGATATACAATCGCTGTATGATGTGCTTTTAGAGAAATAACCTATAAAAAAACATAAATAGGTGTGATGTTTTATAATAACTTGTTAACGAATACATGAAATAGAATTATTTTCACTATATTTGTGCAATAAAAACCTAAAAAATGGAAGATATTAATCGCATTAAATTGGTACTTGTCGAGAAAAAGCGTACCAGCAAGTGGTTGTCAGAGCAGTTGGGTGTAACACCATCAACGGTCTCTAAATGGTGTACTAATTCCTCCCAACCCGATCTCAGCAATCTCTTAACAATTGCAGACCTTCTTGAAGTGGATATTAAAGAATTGCTTGTAAGAGAATACAAACAGTATCTTTTATCTCAGGAATTAAAATGAATATGAATCAACAGGTATTTATGGAGTACACTAAAGATCAAAAAATGGCCATGTCCAAGGTGTTACTGGACATCGTAAGTGTTGACGAGCATATAGATGCTCGTGAAACTATGTATTTTGAAAATGTTAAGGAGATGCTTCAGTTAACAACACAGGATCACTTTGATATTTTACATCTCAATACCCTAAAGTGTTTGAGTATCATTAAATTAATGACTGTAGAACAAAAATTAGAATTTGCTACGATGATGCGTAACATGATTATCGCTGACAAATACATTGATCCTAATGAGGCCGCATCTTTCTACGATATATGTGAATTCATCCAGATCAACGGAATTGGTTTAACAATGGATTAAGAAAGGGTTTGTTATGAATAGTATTTCTAGCACCAGCCAAGACTTCATCAAGAAGTTACAACGTGAAAGGACGGATTATAAATATGCCTCTCAAGTAAGAACCATTGCAAAGTCTCTTATCCAACTGTCCGTTGGAATTTACACAGAGCCTGAAAGATTCGTATATGAATTGCTTCAGAATGCTGTCGATGCCTTTGCCGATACGGATAATGATTCATTGGAGATACTTATTAAAGCAGAACATGATAAGTTCATTTTTATGCATAACGGAAAACCTTTCAATGAAAAAGATGTTGAGGGTATCTGTGATGTGGGTAATGGTACAAAAGCGAGTGACAGCAAGAAAATTGGATACAAAGGCATTGGATTCAAATCAGTATTTATGCCTTCTGTTAGCCATGTTAGCATAATCAGCGGCCAATTTTGTTTTGAATTTGACAAACAAAAGGCTCGTTCATTGATGCCAAGTTTCCCTCTTAGCGAGGGGGCTCTTGGTCCTGACGATGTTCCATGGCAGGTAATTCCTATTGAAGCCCCCCATCTGCAAGAGTTGGGTGAATACGGGTTTAATGTCATTACTATAGTGTACACCGAGGAAGCCAATAAAATAGGAAAACGAATTGAAGATTTGTTTTTTGACTTACAGTTTTTATTGTTCTTGAGTAGTAATAATGTCAACATTCGATTTGAACGAAATGGAAGTTTTGTTTTTAGTGTTGGCAAAAAACAGATTCAAGACGAGAGTGAGGACATGTCGAAGGTGACGCTATATAAGAACGACCAAGCACAAAGCACATGGATGCTGTATTCGAAGGAGGTTAAAGTTCCTATACAAGTTAAAGAAGCACTCGAACATGATTTCAACACTCCCGATAAACTGAAAGGTGCAGAAGGGGTCCAAATCACTTTTGCTGTGCAGACAAAGGGAGACGAAGTCGTACCATTAAAAGACACTTCTGTATTCACATTCCTACCTACTTCCTATCGTGCATTAAGACAGCCGTTCTTAATCAACTCCAACTTCATAACAGACGCAGGTCGTCAACAACTACATCAAGAGAGCGAATGGAACAAACTTATTTTTGGGAAGATTCCTGAGCTATATTTAAATTTTGTCTCCCAGTTCTCAACTAAATACACCAATTACACCGAAGTATTACCTACAATTTATCCAGATAATGACACATTAGTCGGCGTATATCGTAGTGAATTGCAGAAAGCCTTTGACTCTATAGCATTTGTGCCTAACCGCAATGGAGAACGTCTTCTAAAGCTTAAAGAAGTCCTGGTTGATAAAACTGGCATCTCCAAGGGTATTATACCTATTGAGCGGATGTTGACACATTTAAACAGCAAAAAGAGTATAAGTTTCACTGAAGACAATTTTGTAGACAACGATGAAATTGTAGAGTATGCTCACAATCTTATCAACCTATTCCACAGCGAAGAATTGATAAAACTTCTTGCTGATAGAGAGGTTACATCTGGCATCTCAGTTAAAGATGATATCAAGTTGATCCGTTTCGTTTATGAGTACTTTAAGCAACCAGAGAATAGTCTAGACTCCTATAAAGATTCACTTTCTGATACTTTCATCATTTATGATGAGGATGGTAAACTTAGACGATTCAATGAGCTTTTCTTCCCTTCAAATATCAAGGACCTATACGAAGAAGCCTCAAATGTGTCCATAATGAATGCGGACATTTATGCTACCATCAACAAGGATTCATCAATGATGGCCTGGTTGAAATCTCTAGGAATGCGGGATTTATCAAACATGTCCTTTATTGAGTATTTGATTGGACACCCAGGACACATTACTATAGATAATGCACTTTCAATTGGCAGATTCCTCTTCAACGTATGGAAACAGGAAAACTTCTTAGAGAAAGAATCAATTGCCGAAAAGATAAAGAATCTTTGTTTCCTGTCCAAAGATGGTCAGTTAAGGCCAATCTGCAACCTCTATCTCGGAAGTATTTATCGACCAGATGATGACATGGAAATTGTCAACTCACAAATTGATTTTTATATTTCAGAAGAATATCCAGAAGGAGGTGATGTCGATGATTGGGCTTTCTTTTTGAAGAAGTGCGGAGCAATATACAAAATCGGTTTGGCAGAAAAGGATTATACTCAAAATGAGTTAGCGTTCAGTTTTATAAAAGAAACTGAAAAATCCTTTAGTAATTGTCCACACCATTACAGTGGTTATTGTGGATATAAAAACCCCATAGTCAATATTCATTTCCGCGTTTCGTATTTCACATTTGTTGATTTCAATAAACCCAATTATAAGATTGATAAGTTTATTTTCTCAAAAGTGTTATCCATGGATCGCAATAAATGGAGTGGAAATGACATGGTTTATGGAAAAATCTCTTTCTGGGGAGGTAGAGTTGAAAGGAATCTAAGTGAGTTTGCCCCATATGAATATAATAGCCGCTATAAATCTTTCCTCGAATACGTAATAGCCAATGTACAAAAGTTTCCCACCACGCAGGGCACTTCCGTTTCTCCCACCGAGGTATTCATTAATACGCCGGCTACAATAGATCTTGCAGGCAAATACTTGCCTGTTTTGGCTATTGATACAAAAATGCATGAGAGCTGGCGAGCTATTCTTCCTTTTAAAATGAATCTGACAACAGAAGATTTATTGGACGTTCTTGAAAGAATCTCACTTGATGAGGCGGAAGACAAAGATATAAAAAAGGAACACATATCCAAAATATATCGCGAAATCATTGATAGAGACGAACAGTGTTCTCCTAGTATAAGAGACTGGGCGAAAACTAATAGGATCCTTTCGTATTCTGGGGATTTTCTCCCTGCCTCAGAGTTGACCTATATCACAGTTGACGGATTTAAAAATAGTGAAAATAAAGTATACTGTGAAAAGATAGGTAAGGAAAATCGCGATAAATTGCTCCAATTGCTTAGGACATTTGGTGTTCAAGTCATTACGCAAAAAGATATAACAACAGAATTTACCAATTCCGTTGAAAACGATGAGCTTAAAACACTATTGTTAAGGAAGTCACAATACCTTGCGGTATTGCGTGAAAATGCAAAATTAGACTTTGAAGAAAAGAAAGCAGAACTGGATAGCAAGATACAGAAAACGCATTTTTTCAAATGTGATTCTATATCTTTGACATATGGTATAGACAACGATACCATTTCTAAGTCCACGTTCTCCAAAGGAGAGTGTTTTTATTATACTGGTAGGATTACACCTGCGCTTATGGAGCCGCTGCTATCTCCTCTATGCAGTCATCTTAACTTAGGAAACAGTAATGACAGCAAATTGATGGTAATACTTATAACTGACGATCATCAATCACTAGTTGAATATCTTGCTGACTGCGGGTATAACGTGAGCAAGTTAATCGCACCTTCAGTAGAATTACCCATTAACAGAGGAGGCACTGGGGAATCGCAAGGAATTGCCTTGCCTACCGGAGACGTGGATGTGCGCGAATTAGGAAATGTTGAGACCGAAAAGCAGAAAGAAATCAATAAGGAGGCTCGTATTCATGCCAAACCGTACCTCGCTGCACATGGTTATGATGTTTCTTCTTGGGAACCAGAAACATCTCTGCCTGATTTGGTCGGCATAATCAAAGATCCTAATGGTTGCCCGATTAATGTTGTAATTCGTAGTGCGAAACAGCGTTATATTCATCTTTCTGCTACATCTTTTGAGACTTTAATGTCAAATCCCAATAATCTCCTCATTGTAGAAAACAATCAAGGCATACGGCCGGTAACGTTTGAGGAATTATTCGGAAACGACTCTAACGTCAACCTAATATTTGATGCTCAGCATACGCCCATAGAGTATTTCCAGGCACTTGCGATTATCTTCAAATACGTTAAGAATACCGAGTTCGTTGTTAGAGACCCGCATTTCTCAGCTTACGAGGAGATTAAGGGATTTGGCCTAGAGATGAAGAATGATGGAACAATACTAATTGCCACAAATGAAGATATATAATTATGCAGTATACACGAGAACAACAGGAAAAGTTCCTTGATGAGGAGTTGTCCGCAATATCTGAGAAGTATATAAAACTGATCAGCAAGAAGGCCGTCGCTTTGATGGAGAGTGGCGAAGTGTTCGTCTCTCAATATTTAAAAACGGACGAAAAAGGATGTGCTATCTTGAAGATGCGTAATTCACGAGGATTGCCAAGAAAGGGAGATTACTTTTGTGCAGCTTTGTTCATCGGCGAAATGTGTAAGTTCAAGAATTGGGGTGACAATTCTTGGGCTGATTTGAGGCGTAAGTACCAAAAAGAATTTTCGGAGGTGTACTGCGTTTGGCTAGGTAAAACAGATGACCCAGACTTTTCTTTTGTTGGCATCAAGGGAATCACTCTGGAATTTGCGAACGAACTTAAGCCGGAATGCATACTTGTCCTCGGACCACAGGAACCACCGATAAAATACTACCAAAATCTTATCAGCATTGTACGTTCAGAACCGGCAGATAGCGTTGTTGGTAAAATGATGGATTATGATCAACAGTTAGTTAAGTGGAGTCCAGTTAATCTATCTGCCAAAAACAGTACTGGTGAATTCTTTCTTGGTCAACTGTCCTTAACTGATGAAATTGTTGTTCAAGGGCCTCCAGGAACTGGCAAGACGTATAAAATGGCCAGTTTGATTTCCAACCTACCAGGAAATGCCAGCGTTCTTGTTACAGCATTAACCAATCGGGCGCTGATGGAATTGGCAGGGAAAGATTCATTAGAAAAGATGCTTGAAGATGGACGAGTCTACAAAACTAGCTTGACCACGGATGAGCAGAAAGAAATACCCAATCTTCAGCGAATCGATGGGGCTGATATACATTGTGTACCAGGAAATCTTTCTCTGGCAACATTCTATGCAGCTTCAAACTGGGCAAAAATGATAAATGATCAACCTCCTTTTGATTATGTTATCATGGATGAAGCCAGCCAAGGATTCTTTGTAATGGTATGTGCTGCAAAGAAATTAGGCAAAAAGGTTATATGGATAGGAGACCAGTGTCAGATGCCTCCAGTCATCAATATGAATCCAGACAAACTGTTAGAGAAAAATTGGAAACCGCTATCATCAGGATTCAAAACTCTTTGCGAGAACTTCTCTTTCCCGAGTTATCTGCTTGGTGACACATATCGACTCACAGAAAGGGCATGTGCTTTTACTGGCATCTTCTATAACGGTGCCCTACATTCAGTTGCTGACAAACATAGTGATTTGCCTGTTGCTAATCTATCTCCTGGTGGCGGACCATCACTCTTGATGCTATCACTTGAATCAGGGAATCGTTCGCCTCAAAATATGATTGATAAGGTTTTGGAAATGACCCAAACTATCCTTGCATATAATTCCAAGTTAGAAATTGCTATTCTGTCAAAATTCAGAGCTACAGTTAAGAATATGCAACGGGCATTTATCAACCATTACGGAGAGCAAAAAAACGTTTTAATCGATACTGTTGAGAGGGTGCAAGGACTTACATGTGACGTGTGCTTCTTCTGTATTCCAAACGATTTGCAGTATATGTCCCTGGAAAAGACATTATTCAATGTAGCGACAAGTCGATCCATTTTCAACACAGTAATCGTATGCGATGAAAAGATGTTGACCACGGTCAATATGGATAATACCGTGCGCAATTATTTGGAGCGTGTGAAATCGAACTCTGTTCCTGTAATCGAAAAACGAGAAGATGATGAACAGAAGCCAAAACTTAAAATCCTTGGGAAGATGGATCCCTCCATGTTTGAGCGAAAGAAAAAGGAAATCGACAAACTAAAACGGAATTACTATGTGATTGATACTAATGTGTTTGTTAAATGTCCTGACATCATTGATAAGATAGATAAAAACTATCCAGTCATTCTTTCTGCAAAGGTTGCCGATGAACTCGACAAGATGAAAATAAAACTTGATGAACAAGGGAAAAGAAACGCAGAGAAGGCTCTCCGCTACCTAAACTCTTCATTAAAACATGAGATTATATATGAGCTGGCTGACACTTCACTATTACCACGTGATTTCGATAAGAAATCTGCTGATAATATGATTCTATCTGTTGCACTTAAATACAAGAATGATAATCCTATTATTCTTACATCTGATAATGGTCTTCAATTGAAAGCAAAAATATTGAAAATCAGCACTGTTAATTTGAAAGATTTTAAATCAAGATAGATTATTATATTACGAAATTTATAATTCTTTGACATTATGCAAAACTATTGAAAGAGCAGTTGAGAATACATTCTAGCTCTGATATCAAACAAATTAATGCTGCGAACATAGAGTTCGCAAAGCGTTTTTACCTTTGCATCAAAAACAAAAGATATGGCAACAAATAAGAATGCACTCATACGATACAAACATTTAGATATGCTTTTGTCAGACCGTCATCATTATTACGATATTAATGATTTGACAGACAAGGTAAATGACATGCTTTTCGATGAAGGCTTCAGTACGGTCACACGTCGCTGTATTGAGAAAGATCTTGTGTATCTGACGGAACGGCCTTTCTGTGCACCAATTAAGCGGTTCAAGTGGAATGGCAAGAACTGTGTTTCATACAAAAGTTCCTCATTCTCCATCTTTAAGCAAGAAATGAGTAGAGAGGAGCGGAATCTTTTGCGTGAGGTATTAAACACGATTGGCCAGTTTGAAGGACTTGACCATTTTGAGTGGCTTGATAAGTTTAAGCTTGGACTGGGTCATAGTCGCCATAAGCAGGTTATTAGCTTCAGTCATAATCCATATTTACAAAATTCAACGCTACTTGGTACACTCTTCGATATGATTTCGAACGAAGTTGCCATTCGTCTTTCGTACCATACGTTCACAGATACTACTATCCGCAACATCGAATTCTTTCCTTATTTGTTGAAACAGTACAACGATCGGTGGTTCCTTATGGGTTCTGCAGACGGGAGCAAGAAGATTTTAAATTTTGCTTTAGATAGAATTGATGAAGTAGAACCTTTACCTGACAAGAAATACATGGAATGTCCAATAGATCTCTCCGAACACTTTGAGGATATTGTGGGAGTTACCCTATATGAAGACAGATCTGTTGAACATATTTTGTGTTGGGTAAGCGATGTTTCAGTCCGGACTATACGCTTGAGGCAGAAATCAGGGACGGACTCTTCCATAAACGTGGTGCTTTGGCTGCTGCGAGACAGGGTGACGAAGTGAATCCAGAGCGTCGTAGTAGCGGGTCTCAATTTTATATTGTCTGGGGCCAGGTGTATAATGAAGGTCAGCTTCGTCAGTTCTCCAAACAGTTGAGGATGCAGAAAGTTCAAGATGCGTTTAATTCGTTAGCTGCTGAACATCGTGCTGAGATTATGCAGATGCGTCGTGACAGGAATCGTAAGGGACTTCAGAAACTTCAAGATAAACTTGCTGCTGAAGCAGAAAATATGGCGGGAAATCAGGATTAACCGATGACCAGTTGAATATATACTCTACTATCGGCGGTACACCCCATCTTGACGGTCAATACACAGTATTTGGTGAAGTGGAAGAAGGTCTTGACGTGGTTGAAATGATTCAAGGGACTGCTACTGGACGCGCTGACAGGCCTGTGGGTGACATTGAAATGAGAATGACTGTTATTGAGTGATATGTTGGAAATTGGACTGAAACATACAAGCGAACTGACAGTAAGTGAAGGTTTGACCGCTATTCAGATTGGGTCAGGAGATATGCCAGTGCTTGCTACCCCAGCTATGATGGCATTGATGGAGAACGCTGCTATGCTTGCTGTTGCTGATGAACTGCCAGAAGGTTGCACAACTGTTGGGGGTCACATCGAATCTTCACACCTTAAACCCTCGAAGGTAGGTGATAAGGTATATGCGAAAGCTGTAGTAACTAAAGTTGACGGCAAGAAGATTGAGTTTAAGGTGTCTGCTTATTCTGGCGAAACGCTGCTTGGCGAAGGTACACACCTGAGATTCATTGTTGCTAGGGAGCGGTTCATGTATAAACTGGGGTGATTATGGAATACAGAAAGATTGGCGAAACATACTATGTCCGTATGGATCGAGGGGACGAGATAATCAGCACCCTTCTCAAAATCTGTGAAAAGGAGTCCATACCATCTGCGGTTTTCTCTGGTATTGGTGGCTGCCAAAGTGCAGAACTTCAAGTGTTCATCCCTGAGACTGGCAGTTTTGAGACAGAGCGGTTAGAAGGGATGCTTGAACTCGTATCCCTTAATGGAAACGTGGTTAGAGACGATAATGGTCAACTCTTCCACCATACTCATGCACTGTTTTCATTCAAGAAGGAAGGTCAACATGGTATGGTAGGAGGGCATCTGAAAGCCACAACTGTTCTCTATACAGCCGAGATGGAGTTACGTCCTACGATTGGTGGGGCTATCGGTAGGAAGTTTGACCCAGAGACTGGTACGGGATTTTGGGAGTTTAGGGACTGAATGATATGATGCAGAACTACTAAATCGCTAATATGGGACACGGTAATCTTTGGCTATTTAATATGGAAATGTGCTGTAGTATGCAGATTTCCTCATTACGGATAAAACTGGAAGAATGCAAAAAAGATGGCAGAACTAATTGTATTGTCAGCCCGAATTATCCTGCTGCATCCAATGAGGACTATCTATTTGACTGCATGAACTTG
>Ga0310695_10007648_pt1 | contig 17157 bp, 11 predicted proteins | sample RumenRJG_04DNA_FD_203882 | JGI IMG/M metagenome (GOLD analysis project Ga0310695, IMG submission 203882) | Bovine rumen microbial communities from Lethbridge, Alberta, Canada - RJG_04 (v2) (version 2) | ecosystem: Host-associated > Mammals > Digestive system > Stomach > Rumen | place: Canada...
AACGCCGTTCTGGGGAAAAAATGACCTTCGGCATGGTGCCGAAAGCCGTTCTGGGGAAAAAATGACCTTCGGCATGGTGCCGAAAGCCGTTCTGGGGAAAAAATGACCTTCGGCAGTTTTTTTACTTCTGCTTCACCTCGGTCATAAACGTTGTGCCATCGGAAAGTTTCTTTGAGCAATAGAGCGTGTATACCAGTGTGTTTTTGCCACAAAGAATTTGAAGACCGTTCATTTTTTGCAGCCATGCTTGTCGCATGGCTTATCTTTAGTTAAATCTTAACGCAAGACTTTCAAAAAACAAGTTTGGAGGCTAATTAGAGGCTAAAAAGTTCGGATTTTGTTACGCTCCATTTGCCCTGAGCGTCTTTTTGAGCCTCAACCCAGCCGTATTTGCCTTCGGCGAGAGAGCCAGGATTGATTGCCGTGGTTTCGCCAATCTTTTCGATTCCCGCGCTCTCGTGGATATGGCCTGTAACGACCAGGAAAGGAGTTCTTTTTTCTATATAAGCGCGCAGCTTTTCGCTGCCAACGTGGATTCCGTTCGGAAGAGCATCGCAGGCTGTATCCTTTGGCGGGTTGTGCATGATAAGGATGAGATTTGACCAATGGCCGTTCTCATCTGCACATTCCTCGCTGGAATTCTCGACGACATTGTAGTCAGAAATAATTTCGTCTTCATCACGCTCAAAAGGTGTTGTGCCGGTGAACTTTGTGCCGCCACCGCTGCCGCAGATTGCGATTCCATCATGGAAGGCAAGCGCGCCCTCAACAGAAATATCAGCACCTTCAATCTCAGAAAGGAATTCTGGATTGTCGCAGTTGCCAAGAACGGAAAAAATATTCTCATGCTTGCTCAAAAGTTTTTCTAGAACAGGCTTGCCTGTCTCTTCATGCTCAAATTTTGCGAAATCCCCGCCAAAAAGAACAGCATCAGCTTCCTTAAAGCGAGAATCAAGCTTATCAAGATTGTCCAAATCACCATGAATATCAGAAAGAATCAAAAATTTCATAAGTACCTCCAAATTAATTTCACATATCTTCCATTATCTCGCGCAAGGCCAGCATCTGCTCGTGAGTGCCGATTGTGATTCGTAGATAGTCTTCGATGCCAGGAGTTGCGAAGTGACGAACAAGGATTCCTTCTTTTTTGATTTTTTTGTAAGCATCCTCGCCCTTTATGCCGTCCTTTTTGCAGAACACGAAATTCGTCTGGCTGTCCAAAACAGTCCAGCCCTTTTCACGCAAGAAATCGATGAACTCATCGCGCTCGAACGCAACGCTCTGAGCTGCTTTTACATAGTAGCCCGCGTCATAGCAAGCCGCAGTTACTGCCTGCTGGGCGACGAAATCAACCGGAAAGTGATTGAGGGAATTTTTGACCGTTGTGACGGCCTGAACAAGCTCTTTGTTTGCGACGATAAAGCCGAGACGCTGCCCAGCCCCGCACAAGCTCTTTGAAGTCGTTCGCACAATCACAAGATTCTGGAATTCGGCAAGAAGAGGAATACAACTTTCGCCGCCGAAATCAACATAGGCCTCATCGACAACGAAAACGCGGTCTTTCGGAGCTTTTTTTATCATTTCGCGAACCTCGTCACGAGTCATGCCGATTGAAGTGGGCGCGTTCGGGTTGGCGAAGATTATGCCGGAATCTTCTTTGTTTGCTTCTTCAAGCATTTTTTCTTTGTCCAAAGACCAGTCGGCTTTGAGAGGGATTTTTGCGAGCGGAATATTGTAGAATCCGCCATAAACTGGATAGAAGGAATATGTATGCTCCGGCAGGACAAGCTTCCGGTCAGAATCGAAAAAAGCATAGAAAACGAAACTAAGGACTTCATCAGAGCCGTTGCCAACATAAATCATATCAGGCGTAACAACGAAAGGAATTTTGTCAAACTCGCTCGGAGAGACAAGCGCACCGCTTCCGTTCCGTTTGCCCTTTTCGAGATTGGCACGGCACAAAACGCCACCCGACTTGTTGAGCATGTCGGCGATTGCCTCTTTAAGCTCGTTTGAGTCTGGATCTGGATATAGCGCAAGTTTTTCTGGATTTTTTTTGACTGCCGACCTTACGGCTTTGATTACTTTTGGTGACGGCGGATAAGGATTTTCGTTTGCGTTAAGCTTGATATAGATTCTGTCCTTTGGTTGTTCGCCCGGAACATACGGGTGAAGATTCTTCATTCTTGAAGAAAGCATTTTATAACTCCTACTTTTCAATTTTCGTTTTTTCAGTTTATTTTTCCTCTTTATCTTATAATAAATTGTTGATAAAATAAAGACATGGCAACCACAACAAGTATTATTGTTTTATTAAAGTTTTTTGCGTCACGGCAGAAAAATGCTATCGTTGACTATCAGGATTTCTGTGAATATCTAAAAAGATACTCAGAGCACCACCTTGACGAACAACCATCCCTCGCATGTTATCTTGAAGACCCTGTTCCCGCACTTCAATCTGAGCTTGATAAACTTGTGGACTCAAGGCTCATCGTACTTGCCAACACCAGCCCGGACAAGCAAGGCATCGTAGTAATTCCTTATTATATCGAAAAATTTGCCGAGCGTTACAAAGATATTTCTGTAAATCCATCGCTTCCGTTTCCTTCCGAGGCGGATTTGCCAAAGGGTACGCCCAAAGGAATTGTCACCCAGGAAAATTCCGCGGAGCTTATCGGGCGGCTCTTAAAACATCAGGACCTAAATGACAAGGTTCTATACGGGCTTGCACTCCCGCACAACGCGCCTTCAATCCTTCTTCCGTCAACGGTTTCTGTGGTTACTTTGATTGAGGACGCAGTCGGCAAAATCCAGAATATGCTCAAAAAAGAAGAGCATCACGATTACTTCCTTAAAAAGCTCACGGTCTCAAATCCTGGCCGCGAGATGATTGTAAAAAACTTCTTTAATGCTTTTGTTGACCGCCCGGACCACTCACTGGAGACACTAAGCCAGACAACCGAAAGTTTCTACCTCTGGAACCAGCTCTGTTTCTTCATCAAGCAGGACTACGAAAAAATCAAGGACTACACACAAGAAGATTTGTCTTGCTTACAGGCTGTTTACATTACAGAGGTGGGCGCGAATTATTTCAAGAACGAGGCTCAGGAAAACGCCAAGCGAGAGGGCGCAATCAAGGCTCTCGAAGCTCTCCTTCTCAAACCGCCTTACTATTTCACATTCGACGAAATCACAAAATTCACCGACAACAAGGGCGTTCCTCTACTTGGTCAGTATACGGAGGACGAGCTGAAGGACTATCTTCACAAAAAGACTCAGGAAGCACCTGTTCAGGAACTGCCAGAAATTTTGGTCTTCAAAACCTATGATGACAAGCGATATTTTATCTTCAAAAGCAAGGTTCTTCACTTGATTCTCAGGCTCTGCACCGATGCACGCATTTCTGTCCTTGATGCAATCAAAACACACTGGTCAGAAGTTCTCAAACAGTTCGACTTTTTGCCGGAGATGAAAGACCAGAGAGCTTTTGAGGACAGGCTTGAAAAAGAAATACGGATCCAGTCACCGATTTTGAGTGCATTGCTCCATTCTTCGTTCCTTCCGTTGCTCAGCTACGATGCTTCGGGCGGTGACGATACGAGCAAAGTCAGCCTTTTCGTGAACGGCCAGCTTTTGCCGTACAGCGACATTCTTCTTATGAGCAGGCAGGAGCTTTTGAACGATGCAAAAATCATGCTTCCAATCTGGTACTCACTGCCAATCGTCTCATGGATTGCTAAGATGCTTCTTCGTCCGCCAAAGAAAAAGCGAAACAAGACTCCCAAAACAAAGGCAGAGCTTTACCATGAGGGAGAAGCCGCAAAGCGCAAGGAAGATGAAGAAACAGCCATGCTCGCACAGAACGCGACAATCAGCAAAAAAGTTGCATTACGCGATGCGGCACGTACTGCGGAACAGGCTTTTGTCCCTGCATCATCAACGCTTGACCGCGAGCTTGATTCTTACGAGCATATCTGGAACAAGCGGCTCGGCAAAGACGTTCACAACAATCTCACCGAGGACGTAAATTCTTTGATTCGCGACTACATCCGAAAGACTTTGCGAACGATGAAGACAGACGGCTTCACCACCAAGCGAATCCAGAGCCTTGCCGAAAGCCTGATGACAGCTCCAAGCCTTCAGAAAATCGGCGAGCATGACGCGCTTTTGATGTACATCAAGTTGTACATGGTCAAGCTGGTTAAGAACATTCCAATGTAACTGTCATTTTCGGGCTTGACCCGAAAATCTATATGCCAAAGAGATTGCCGTGTCCAAGCACGGCAATGACATATTTTTTTTATCCTATTCTGACTTTCTTTTATAATTTTCTGACTTTTTATCATTTGCGTTGCCGAAAATCAATTTTTTTTTGAAATATATATGTGTACAAGGAAAGAGAAAACCTTGCTTGCGAACAAAAGACTACGGCCGGGTCTTTCGCTCGCACATCTTTTTATTCTGGAGAAATTATATGACACAAATGAATCAAGTCGTAATCGAGGGAAACGTTGTTCGTGACTCTCAGGTAAAAGAAACCCCAAGAGGAACTCGCGTCTGCCTTGTCTCAATCGCAACTAACAGATTTTACAAGGACATGAACGGCGAGTTTCAGAAGGAGGTCGCTTTTTTCGACGTAGAAGCCTGGGGCGAAAATTTCAGCAGCCGAATTGCACAAATGGCAAAGAAAGGCCGCGGGCTTCGTGTAGTAGGCCGGCTCAAACAGGACAGATGGAAGACAGCGGAAGGAAAAAATTCTTCAAAAGTTTCCATCATCGCAGAACATATTGATTTTCAGCATGAGCATAAAAAAACAGCAGAAGAAGGCAAAAATGAAGCAGCCCTCGCAGCACAAGGCATGAGGGCCGAATCAGAATATCCTTCTAATGAAAATGAATTTATGGACGGAGGTGAAACCGTTTTCTAATAAGGATTGACGCAAAAACGTCACCACTTTGGCACAGGTGAGGAACAGGAAACAGCTTTACCCCACCCATAAATCAAAGGCCGGATACTTTTCATCTCCTTTTGAAAATAAGCCTTACCTGTGCCTTTTTTTGCCGTCTGAATAAGGACGACCGCTCTTGCCGCCTCGTCCACGAGTATTGGCACGCGCTCTTCCTCTTGCTGGCTCGCGAACGATTCCAGCCTGCTTTTCAGCCTCGGCTTTTTCGTTCATCGCCTTGTAGATTTCCATCTTTTCGAGGCTGTAGAAGCCATTCTTCCAGTTAAAGCGAGAACTTTCAGGAACAGGCTGCTTTTTTATCATTGAATTTGTAATAAGCTTAAGCTCTTGACGAGTGACTTTGGTGCGAGAGAAGTCAAGCAAGATCCGTTTGAAGCCGTCATTGTTAAGCATATCAACTTTATCAGCGATTGAGAACGGAGCTTCCGGCATTACAACAGAGCCGTCAACAGTAGAGTTAACTTTGAAAAGAGTCTCTTCTTTGTCCTTAAAATAAAGGAAGTCATAACTTTCGGGAAGCTTGAACCTCATTCGGAAAAGCGCAGGATAAGCATAGACAGTCACAAGGACACGGCTTCGAACGCTTTCTTCCCAAGTCATTTTGAGATTATCCCAAGAATTTTCAAGAGGAGTGACAAAAGCTCCGATATTCTGGTTCTCAAACCAAGATGCAGCCCAACGATTGAATGTATAAAGATAAGGTCCACCAATCAAGTTGACATTCTTACCTCGAAGCATGGAGATATGACCAATATTGTTTACAACAAATGTTGAAAATCCGTCTTCAACAAGGGCACTCAAATCAGAAGCCAGCTGCTCTTCCTTTGAGGCAGGACAGTATGGATCAAGCGAGATTATAGTCTGTTTTTTTGATATTGGGAGCTTTGTCTTTTTTTCGAGCAAATCAACTCTTGTCTCAGAATTAAACTCAACAATCACACGAACAGGATTCTTTGAGATTGCCTGGAACAAATCGGAAATTGTAGAAACCTGAATATACAATCCCTCTGGGAAATATGAAAGCTCATTCTTTGCGACAGGCGTTAAATCCAAAACAGGAAGGACTTCCGCACCTGGCTGCTGGCGATAACGCCCGATATCAGGTGGAAGAACCCGCGGATAACGCTTGGACATAGCCTTTGTCTGTAAAAGATACACAGAATCACCACGTTTGAATCCGAGCGGAATATCGATAAACCTGCGTCCCTTTTCATCAATCATAATAGTGCGCACTTTATGGCTCACTCGACCAGAATCGTCCTGCCTGTGCAAGCGGATTGAGTCGCCAATCTCAGGGTCGTAATTGCCGCCAGAAAGATGAACCATCGTAATCTTGTAATCTTCTGGAGCGGCATCCGGCCCTGCGGCCTCACGAGCCTTTTCTTTGGCTTCCTCACTTGCCTGCTCAAATGCGGCGATTTTACCCAAGTAAATTCCTGTTCCTCCAGCCTGATTTGGATTGAGGATGAGACTACCGGCCTTTTCTACGCCCTCTTCGTTTGTTTTGAAATTGTACCAGTAAGATGTTTTGGCACGGGCAAAATCCGTTGAAAGCATTCGTTTGGCTGTGGCAAGAGAACCTTTTCTGTCCTTTTCCCAGTTGTCCATGAGATAACGGTAAGCGGCAACGACAGAGCCGACATACTCGGCGCTTTTCATGCGGCCTTCGATTTTGAATGACTCAACGCCGAGCTGCATCAAATCAGGAATCTGCTCAATGAGCTGCAGATCACAAGGAGAAAAATAATACCCCTGCTTTTCACCATCGCTATCTGAATCTACAGTATAAAAACGACGGCAAGCCTGAGTACACATGCCGCGATTGGCACTTTTCCCGCCCAAAAAACTTGAGAAAAGACACAAGCCGGATTCGCTCACGCACAATGCACCGTGCACAAAAATCTCAAGCTCGGCATTTGTGTGAGATTTGATATATTTAATTTCTTCAAGACCAAGCTCGCGGGCAACAACTACACGTTTGAGACCAGCTTTGCTAAGTACATTGACACCAGCTGCACTCTCGACGTTCATCTGTGTTGAGCCATGAAGTTCCAGTTTTGGGAAGAATTCCTGACACATTCGGATTACGCCGAAATCCTGAACGATGAGACCATCCGGCCCGATTTTATTTAAATATGAAAGAAAGCGATAGAGACGTTCCAAATCACGCTCTTCGCTTACAGTATTTACAGTGACATAGATTTTTTTGTTCTGGCGGTGAAGTGAAGAAACAGCCGCCTCAAACTGATTCCATGCAAAATTAGAGGAACGGAGACGCGCATTAAAACTTTTGAGACCAAGATAAACTGCGTCCGCCCCTTCGCCGATAGCGGCATCAAGTGCCTCGATATTGCCGGCAGGTGCTAATAATTCAGACATTCTTTTATATTAGCACAACTGCTGGCAAATTACTAGACACTAGAAAACTTTACTGTTTCTTTGCTTTTTCGACGAAAACATTCGTGCTATTCTCATAGCCTGGAGTCGCGCCGGAAACCGTCACTTTTTTTGCTGTTACCTTATCGGTTATAATCCAATCAGACGAAGAAGTCTCAATATACTCCGGGATATCATTTTCGTCAGAATAGCTTTCAGCGAGTACTTTAGTGTTCTTTCGGGAAATCGAACGATATATAGAAGATGACATTGAATCTGTGCAGACTGCATTCTCTGGAGCACTTCCTGCCGGCCAGATACCAAGCGAACAAGCCCTTCCTGCAAATTCACGCATCTGCTTTTTGCTCCAAGTAGATTTACCAGAAGGACTAAGCAAAACAGCGTCTTTTATTTCCTTTGAATCGGAATCACGAATGACAAGAACATCCGAATTTGAAGCAATCTTTTCTGTGCCACCCATCCACAAATCGCGAGCCGTGTCACAGCTTTCGAATGTTTTTGAAAGTGCAAGATTATCGCCAAGCTCCTCCACAGCATCAGCTTCCATTCCTTCAAGGATTTTTCCATGAAGTGTGATATACATTCCCTGCTTTACCTCAATCGCAGGGAATGTATATTTTTTTGTCTCGCCCAAAGCCGCACTCACATACTCCAAGCCGAATGTGTTTCCAGATTTAAGAACGAAGAATTCCACAAATTCTACGGCTGATTTTTTCTTGTCGTAACTTGTACGAATTTCATTGAAAATCAACATGGCCTGTTTTTCATTATAGCCGTTAACCTTCTGACTGAATTCAAGACTGTTGCCAGTTTCATCCAGCATTACGCCCGAAACAACATATATCACTCCGACTTCCATATCTGCTGAAATTTCAATCTCAGCAGACTTTCCGTCCTCACTGTATGTAATCGCATTTGCTACAGCAAAAACATCATCTTTCTCACCAGAGTTTGAGCCATTCTTGTCAGAAGGATTCTGAGTTACACTCTCCTGAGAAACAGGCTCCGAGCCAGAAGAATCCTGAGTTGTAACCTCCTGTAAAACAGGCTCTGAGTCAAAAGAATCCGAAGACTGTTGAGGATCCACTTCAACCTCAGAAACATTTACACCAGAAGATTCTGCTTCAACAGCAACGGCAGAAGAAGTAGAATCAGGAGAAACAGAAGAGGCAGAAGAATTCTCAGAGACAGGCGAAGAAGTCACTGATTCCTCGACAGAAACCTTCGAGCTGTTATTATTATTCGCAGCACCGCCTGCATCAAACGGCTCAGCAGATTTCTCATCGACTTTCTGGACAGTAATGTTATCAAGAACAATCTTCTCAGAACACTTGACTGAAACCGTTTTTTTGCCAGTGGTGTAAAATTCCTCAATATGCGGCGGCGTAGTATCAACAGGAACATATTCAATTCCATCATCCGTGTGGCGACATGATACAGGAGCTACCAACATAAGAGTTGAACCGACAACTGCACAGCTAACAAGAACTGTACGAACGAACAGATTTCTAAAATTCTTTTTCATATAGACCTCCAATCTTTTTTTAGAATCTATATAGTTATTTCAAAAAAAATTCGATTTTCGGCAACGCAAATGAAAAAAAATGCAAAAAAAATGAAAAATTTTTGTAAATTTCTTTAAAAAAACAAAAAAATCTCCATTTTTGTAAGAATTTTCTCACAGAAATGGAGATTTTTTATAGCAGCAAAAAAAGAATTATTAGAGGCGAATTGTCTCTACCATGTAACGGATAGAGCTTCCGTTTACGTCAGAGAGAGTTTTTTCGACAACAAAAACGAGATTTCTTCCAGATTTATCAGAGAAAATTCTGTCGATTCTGTAGTCTGTTACCTTCTTTCGTTTGATATCCGGCGAGCCTACGATATTCCGACTGATTACATCGCCATCGCCATTTTTCTTTTCAAGAGTGATGAAGAACGATGAACGAAGATTCTCACCGCTTCCCTCGCAAGTTTTCACGAGCTTTATGTGATAGAAAACGCTCTGTTCGACCGTCGAGCCTTCAAAATCTTTGAAAACAATCTCGCTTTCACCAGCTTTTTTATCATCACGAACATACAAAAGATTATCTACTTCAGCCTGTTTGAAATCATAAGGCTTGAGTTTCCAAGCAGCCTTGGCAAAAAGCTCATCGAAAACAGCCTTTCCGCTCTTAGAACCTGTTGCTGAAGAAGCCTGAGTCTTAAAAACAGCTCCATCAACAAAGTCATTTTTTGCAATATCTACTGTATAAATCTCAGCATATCCCTGAAAAGTTTTATCTGTCTTGCCGTATTCTCCGAACGCATAAGTTCTTCCGTCACTTGAAATTCCCAAATCAACAAAAGCGGCGGCATCCCCAGCGAATAAGCTCATTCCAACAGCAAGAAAAACAAGTCCTGATAACACAAGCTTTTTCATAAGTCCTCCCAAACCCGACAACTGATAATTTCAGTAAATCAGACTTCTTTATTATTTTCGGCTTTTGAAATTAACTCTTTACATATTTTTGTCTTCCTATTAAGATTTTCACATGACCCTAAAGACCCGGAACAATTTCATAAAAGTCTTTCTTGTTTCAAGTTTATCAATTATGCTTTTCTCGCTTGCAATATTGATTTTTTCTATAAGCAAAAATTTGCTCTTGATTCCGCCAGCACTCAGGATCCCAGCTTTTTTCAACGACATTTCCTTTTTTAAAAACAACTTTCTTGCAGTCATGCTGTCATTCGCGGTGCTTTTTTTGTATATTCCTGTCTGCTTTTTTCTTCTCATCCGTTACTTCGAGAATACACAGACAAGTGAAATCATATTCTTCACGGGCTTTCTAATCGCATGTATGGCGGAAATTTCAAGATTTTTTACAATTTGCATGGGGCTTTGGCAGTCTTTTTCAAATATTCTGATTTTCGCAGGCAAAATAGTGCTTTTTGGCCGCACCCTCGCCCCTCTAAGCTTTTTGTGCGCGGCTATTCTCAGCGAGACAAGCCAAAGACAGGATGTGGAACGAAATTACACCATAATGATGGCAGTTTCCATAGTCTTTGCAGCGATTATCCCGATGAATACGGCACGGATCGCCTCCACAGGGCTTGTCACCGAAGGTTTTATGTTTTTGATTAATATTTTAAGGCTCACCCTTTTTATAACGACCACGCTTTCATTTCTCATCCAAGGTATCAAAAAGAACAGCATGGAATACAAACATCTTGCATCATCATCATTCCTGCTTATTCTTGGATATTCATTGCTTGTGAGCTGTGACACATTCGTTTTTCTTGCTCTTGGAACGGCAGGGCTGTTATTCGGAACTTACAGATACTTATTCTTTATTCACAAAATGTACATGTGGAGCTGATTCACAAACAAAGTCAAAAATAAGTGACAAGCCCGCCCAAAAAAACAGGAATAATCAGATTGTCAAAGTCTTTGAGCGGGAGAACCTCAATCAAGGCCCCCACAATGGCAACCAAAAGAGCCATACGGCAATCATTCGTAACAAAGAAGGTTGAAGAAAAAATCGCTGCAAAGCAAGTGAGGCTTCCCTCTACAGTTTTTCCATGAGTATAAGGAACATGAATTTTGCCGAAAGTTTTTCCGGCAAGGCTTGCAAGGCCGTCACCGAATGCTAGCGCAAAGATTCCCACGCTTGCAGCAGTTTCATTCCACAAGACGGCGGCGGCTATGATTCCCGCCACAAGAGTGACAGGACCAAGCACAAATTTATTTTCATCCCGCTTTCGTGCAGCTGCGGCTGTTATGTCCGAGACGAGAGGAATTTCATGACCATTTGAACGGAGACTTTCTGCGATTATGTAGAAAATCCCCGCCACACAAAGACACAAAATCGCCGGAACGCGGGCAAAATGCATGAACAAGGGAACAAATGCCGTACAGATATGAATTGTCTTTCGGAAAAACTCTTTTCGAAGCGAAGTGAGCTGATTCTTTAATTCAATTCCTATCTGATAGCAGAAATATTTCATTACTCCAAGCCCTTTTCACCGGCAAGAAGCCGTGGAATATCCGTGTAAATTGCTGGCTCAAAATCAGGATATGGATGCGTGATATATTTCGAGTTCTGGGCAGCAAGGTTGCTTCCTTCCATTCGAATCATAGTCTGCTGATTGCGTGTAAGCGCATCCCAAGCTCGAATTGAATCAGAAAGACGCACGATTGCCTCAGCGTTTCTTCCGCTGTCACCAGTTTGCTGTGCGAGCCTGTACAAAGTAACGCCAAGATTGTTGTTAGCTTTTAGGTATAAGTCAACGACAGCATAATCGTCATCATCAGCCTGTGGAAGAAGAAGCTTCTGCTTTTCACGCCCCTGATCAAGAACTCTTATCAAATCGGCATAATAACTTTCAGCGGCAAAATTATCGCCACGGAGAGAAAGCACGTTTCCAAGAGAAAGAAGAACATTCGGATCACGAGGCTCCCTCTCGGCAACCTTGATGAACGAAACCAGGGCGTTGTCATAATTCTTTCTGTTATAATAAATTGAACCGACGCGATAATTGATTGAAGGCGTGTCATTCTTGATTTCGATTGCCTTCTCGTAGTTGTAAAGCGCATCGTCCATCTCACCGGAAATGAAATAATCCAAGTCGCCCATGTCGGCAAAAAGCTTGCCTGTGTTCACATCACCCTCAAGCTCACTGGCCTCATGCTCCTCGTTGTAGAGGTTGATTCCACGAGTGTAAATTGTCTGGGCCTTAAGATACTCGCGGTTGGCAGCATAAAGCTCACCAAGAACACGTGTCGCATTGATTTCGCGGTAAACATTCTTTTTGGTGCGGACAATAACATTCTCAAACAAATCAAGGCTTCGCTCAAGCTCAACTTTTGCCTGCTCAGTATTTCCGTTGTGAATGAAATAGCGGGCAAGGTTGTATCGGGCGACAGAATTAGACGGATCCGCCTTAATCGCAAGGTTGAGCATTGCAAGAACGTCTTCGATAGATGAGCGAAGATACTCGTCATTTTTGCTCAAAGCACCGTAAAGTTTTTCAAGCATGTAGCCGCTCAACTCCGTCCAGTCAGAAGCACCGAGGTTTTTGAGATTCTGCTTGTCCTGCTTGCTCTGATAGAAAATGTTCTTGTAATAAATAACATCGCGGAGCTTGTCAGTTCTGATATTGTAACGCATCATTCGGGAAAGATAGACGTTGTTCTCGCCGTTTCCGTAGCGCTGAATCAAATCAAGGTACTGCTCCTTTGCAAGCTCATATTTAGAAGGCTCGACTTCTGCCCATTCAAGGAATACGTCACCAAGCATGAGAATACCGTCAGCATCATTTATGTGATAATCAAGGACTTCACGGCGCACTATTTCTTCGGCACGCTCGTAATTTGCCCTGTCAACAAGCTCCATTTCGGCATAATCAAGACCGGCCTGCTTGTCATGGTTGAAACGCCAGAGAATATTTTTGTACATTTGAGCGGCTCGTTCAAACTGCTTTTTGGCACGATAACCTTCCGCATACTTGAAGAACCATTTTTTAACAGCCCGATATTTTACAGCTTTCGCAAATTCATCCTCGGACTGAGGGAATTCGTTGGCTTCGAGCAGAGTATAGCCCTGCTTGTAGTGCATGTTCGCCATGACAGGCTCGTAAATGAAATGCTGTCCAGCCTTGAAAAGCCCGAAACACACGAACGCAAGGATAACGCCCACGATTGCGGCAGGAATAATCCTGTTTTTGAGCTGATACTGGAACGACTGTTTGTAAGCCTCGTATTCGGCAAACGAACGTCGCTCAAAATCACGAGGAATATTGATAGAAATGTCGAGGATTTTTTCGAGCTGTGTCGCCAGCTGGCGCGCAGAAACTTTTTTGAGAACCTTTTCGATAATCTCAAAAACAGCTTCATCGGTAAATTCATCGCGGGCAATAAAATCTTCAAGCGCGATTCGCAAGTTGAGAGGATAATTGGCAAGATTCTTTTTGAACTGCGCGTATTCTTCTTCAGTAAGAGAATTTTTGGGTCGTCCTTCCTTGCCCTTTGAAAAATCAACAGTATCAAGAATAGGCTTCTTTTTGCCCATGTCGGCAGTTTCTGTATCAGAGAAGCCAGGAATTTCAAAGCTTGAATCAAGAACAAAGTCATCGTCCCCGCCAAGGCCGTCATCAGTCGCAGGGAATTCATCGCCGCCCAAAGGTTCGCTAGGTCCAAAATCAACGTCGTCCATGCCTGATGTATCAAAGGTATCAAGTGCGATTTCACCGCCCTCGCCCCCTGCACCGCCAATATTTTCATCAGGAACTTCGTCAAAAGCATTTGGGATTTCCCCGGAATCAGAAACATCTGCCTCTGGCGAAGGAACAGCACCACCAGCTTCCATGTCACCAAAGCCATCGAGCATATCAGTGTTAAAGTCAAAGCCACCAGTATCAGAAGAGTTTTCACCTAAAGTTCCGCCAGAAGAGTCATCTCCGTTAGCCAAAGAATCCAAATCCATTGAGAAAATATCGTCAGAAGGAGCTGTCGGTGCACTTTCTTCCGTAACAGGAGACTCCGACAGCTCAGGAACAGCATCAACAGGTACGGCAGGAGCCTCATCCACAGAAAGAGCATCAGGAGAAAGATCTATTTCTGTCTCCCCATCACTTAAACCAGCCTCTGGAGTAGGAGCATCTTCATTTCCGAAGCTACTTAAATCTCCCAAGTCTCCCAAATCGCCGATATCCCCCATATCAACGACAGGAGGCAAATCTTCATCTGAAATCTCCGGTGGATTTTCCAAAGAAGAAGGTTCTGCCGTTTCAATAATAGAAGGTTCCTCAGCCCCAAGCTCATCGAGAGCAGGAATATCACCAAAATCAGCAGGAGATTCAAGAGTCTCTTCAGCAGGAGTGTCTGCAACACTAGAATCGCCCAAGTCACCAGAAATATCACTCAAATCACCAAGATTTGAAAGAGCGTCTCCCAAATCAGAAAAAGTTTCAGGCTCAGGGGCAGAAAATTCATCTTCAACAGTAGCAGGCTCCGCTTCCGAAACAGAATCCAGAACACCAGGCTCTTCAACAGGATTCTCACTAGGTGCAAGCAAGGTATCCAAATCCAAATCTTCAAGCGGAGTTTCTTCTTTTACTGGCTCAGCTACAGGCTCGACTTCTTCCAAAGGTTCGGCAGGAGCAGCAACGGAAGCCGGATTATCATCATTCAAGAAATCAGCAAGGGCATCTTCATCAGCAGAAGCATGAGGATTGAGCAAAGCCGCAATATCAGGATCCATGTCCGACAAATCTTCAAGACCAGCAGAAGAATCTGAACCCGTACCGAGAATATCATCGATTGAACCTAAATCTTCTTCGTCCTGCACTCCAGCAGGCCTGTTCTTATCGGGAAGACCTATGATAAAGTCATTAGAGTCGTCCGCTTCAGAAATTCCCTGCGGCAAAGGAATTATAGGTACTCTTTCGCCACGCTGGGCACGAATTTTTACCTCATCACCAACTTCGCGAATATCTTCTGAAAACTGTTTGAGCTGATTTAATCCTGGCATTTAAAATCCCACCTACTCTAGTATACCTTAATTTCGGCATTTTGGAAACAAGGCTTTATAGTAAAAAAAATGTCTGCAAGCAACTATAATTGTTTACTTTTTTTTTGAAATACCGATAAATAAGATATGAAAAAGATTTTGATTTTTTCGGGATTTTTTGCTCTTTTTGCGACATTCGCTTCGCCTCTTTTTGCGAAGGAAACAGCACCGAAAGCTGACACTTATGAATATGATTTGACACTCACGGACATCACAGGCGTAAAACCGCCTTATGTATCCAACGGTTTCATGGTTTTTACTGCACCTGTCACATCAAATTCAATCGGAATCGCATTCGACTTTGAGGAATTCAGAAAGATTCACTATTTTCAGCTCAGGAAGAACTACGGCTACGAGGGAGAAATCACCTCATCTTACTATTTTTACATCACAGAAATGCCAAAAAAACTCTCACGAGTATGCTACCGCGTAATAATCGACGGACTCTGGACGACAGACCCGCAGAATCAGAATGTAGTCTACAACGAATACGAAAACTACTCCCTCTCATACCTTGATCTGCCACCAGAAGAAATAGAAATCACAGAAAAACTTGAAAATGGTCTGACCCACTTTGTATGTCATGCTGAAACAGGAAAGAAAATCCGACTCGGAGGAACTTTCACAAACTGGGACAGCTGGATTTATGAAATGAAGGAAACAGAGCCGGGAAAATACGTGATTGACATTCCATTGCACCCGGGAACATATTATTACTCATACTACAATGGAATCACACCTTTCATAGACGAAACAAATCCAATACGCGGCTACTCAAACGACGGAAGGATTGTAAGTTGCATCACGATAAAGTAAAAACGGAAAGTTGAAGAATCAGGGCACTTCCCACGCAAGCGTGGGGCGGGCTTTTCGGAGGTGTCATTCGCTACGCGAACGCTATCGCGCCCCTACAATCCCTAGTGCGGAAATATTTCTAAAATTCTTTAAATTTACCTGCCAATTTTGACAAATCACCCAGCTTACTCAAATCACCGAGACCTCCCATGCCAGAAGCTCCGCCCATTCCGCCCAAAGACTGCATGAGCTTAGCCTGCATTCCGCGGTTGCGGCTGAGTTTTTTCATGGTGAGCTTTGTCTTTTCAAACTGCTTGAGCAGCTTGTTTACTTCGGCAACGCTTGTACCGCTTCCAGCTGCGATTCGCTTGCGGCGTGCAGGACCGATAATCAAGTGATTTGCACGCTCTTTTTTTGTCATTGACTGGATTATTGCCTTTTGATGGGCAATGCCAGACATATCAAGCTTGCTCGGGTCAACCTGACCAGCCAGGCCAGGAATCATGTCCATAATAGAAGAAAGGCTGCCCATTTTGCCGACGCTCTCAAACTGAGTGAGCATGTCATCGAGAGTGAACTCGTTGCGGGCCATTTTCTGCTCAAGTTTTTTAGCTTCTTCGATGTCAACAGTTTCCTGAGCCTTTTCAACCAAAGAAACGATGTCGCCCATACCCAAGATTCGGCTTGCAATTCGCTCCGGATGGAAAGGCTCAAAGTCCTCAGTTTTTTCACCTGTACCGATGAAAAGAATCGGCTTGTCAGTGATTGATTTGAGGGAAAGGGCTGCACCACCACGCGCGTCAGAGTCAAATTTTGTGAGGATGACGCCAGAAAGCCCCAGCTGCTCGTCGAAAGATTTTGCGATATCAACTGCATTCTGACCGGTCATTGAGTCAGCGACAAGAATTGTCTCAACCGGGTCAACCGCCTTCTTGACGTCAACAAGCTCTTTCATCATGGCTTCGTCAATCTGAAGCCGTCCGGCAGTATCAACGATGATTGTATCTATTGCATTCTTTTTGGCATAAGAAATTGCGTTCTTGGCAACCTTTACGGCATTTTTTGCGCCTTCTTCAAGATAGACAGGAATGCCGATTTTATCACCAAGCTGTTTGAGCTGCTCCATAGCCGCCGGACGAATCAAGTCACAGGCAACAAGGAGAGGTTTGCGGCCATTTTTGGCAAGACGGGCTGCAAGTTTGTGAGCGGCGGTTGTTTTACCAGCACCCTGCAGACCGAGGAGCAAAATCACAGACTGCGTATCAGGACCTTTGAGTTGCAAATCAACTTTGGTGTCGCCCAAAAGCTTTACGATTCGGTCATAGATGATTTTTGTGAACTGCTGGCCCGGGTCAACCGCACGGAGAACCTTTTCACCCTTCGCTTCTTCGATTGTAGCATTTACGAAGCGACGTACAACACGGAGATTGACATCGGCTTCGAGTAAAG
>Ga0310695_10007649_pt1 | contig 17156 bp, 17 predicted proteins | sample RumenRJG_04DNA_FD_203882 | JGI IMG/M metagenome (GOLD analysis project Ga0310695, IMG submission 203882) | Bovine rumen microbial communities from Lethbridge, Alberta, Canada - RJG_04 (v2) (version 2) | ecosystem: Host-associated > Mammals > Digestive system > Stomach > Rumen | place: Canada...
GAATCGCCATGGGAAGTCTCGGGTCTGACGCTGCCATCGAAGCCGCCGACATCGTCCTCATGGACGATGATATCCGGAAGATCGCCTCGGTGGTCCGCATTGCCCGGAAGACCCTGCGGATCGTCAAAGAAAACGTGGGCTTTGCCCTGGGAGTCAAGGCGGCGGTCCTGGTCCTCGGCGCCCTCGGCATGGCCAGTATGTGGGCAGCGGTTTTCGGCGACGTGGGCGTCACCGTCATTGCCATCCTGAACTCCATGCGGACCATGGGCGGGAATGGGTAAATATGCTTACAGAAGCCGGATGATATGGTCGAACATTCCGAAAGGCGTCTCCGCGATCGCGGAGGCGCTTTTATATTCTTCAGGGGCGCCGTAGCCGTAGGCGGTGGCGATCGTCGGGATGCCGCAGGCATTGCCCGCGTCAATGTCGATGAAACGGTCGCCGACCATGACGGCATCGCCCGGATGCTCATGAAGGATCTTCTTCAGGATCTCCGTCTTTGTCGCCCAGTTTTCGGCCTCAGCCCAGTAATAGCCGTCGAACCAGCGGTCCAGCCCGAAGCGTTTCCGGTGCGCTTCCAGGTAGCCGTTCTTGCAGTTCGAGAGGAACCAGATCCCGTACCCCCGGGCCTTGAGCCGGTCCATAATGCCGGGAATCTCCGGATAAAGCTGCGCGGTTCCGTTCAGGGTCAGGCGCTGCATTTCGTTCTGGATCCGGTTGCTGCAGGCGGCTTTTTCCTCCGCGGGGAGCTGCGGGGCGAAGGCGTTCCACATATCTGCGGCAGTGTAGCCGAGCCAGCGGCCGATCTCATCGTCCGTAAATTCCCGCGGAGCGGCAAGACCCTGCTCCACCAGGATCCGGTAGTTCATCCGGAACGCGGGCGCGTAGATCCGTATGGTCTCATGCAGCGTGCCGTCATAGTCGAAGACAATGTTTTTCTTCACGTCCGGAATCCTCCTGTCGCAGTTGATCTGATCCTATTTAAGCTTCCTCGATCTCCCGAATGAGGTTCACCATCTCGAGGGCGCCCAGCGCGCAGTCATAGCCCTTGTTGCCCGCCTTGGAGCCGGCACGCTCAATGGCCTGTTCGATATTTTCGGTGGTCAGGACGCCGAACATGACCGGGATGTCGGCGTTAAGGGCCACATTGGCAACGCCCTTGGAAACTTCGCTGCAGACATAGTCGTAGTGGGTCGTGCTGCCGCGGATCACAGCACCGAGGGCGATGATGGCGTCGTACTTGCCGCTTTTTACCATCTTCTGGCAGATCAGCGGGATCTCAAACGCGCCCGGGACCCAGGCAATATCGATCTGGTCTTCATCGACCTCATGACGCTTCAGCCCGTCCAGGGCGCCGGCCACCAGCTTGCCGACGATAAATTCGTTGAACCGTGCCGCCACGATGCCGATCCTGATATCTCCGCCTACCACATGTCCTTCGAAAGTACGCATTTGATTTCCTCCTGTATTTTTGATCTGTATTGTTAATTATCTGTATTGAGACTGTTTTTGTACTGCTGTCTGCGACGTCTTTCAGATTTCACTCAGCAGATGGCCCATACGGTCCCGTTTGGTCCGGAGATACCGGATATCGTAGGCGGTGGCGTCCATCTGGATCGGCACCCGCTCGGCGATCTCCAGGCCGAATTCCTTCAGCTGGTAGACTTTGTCCGGGTTGTTGGTGAGAAGCCGCATGGATTTCACACCCAGGTGGCGCAGGATCTGGGCGCCGATGTAGTATTCGCGCTGGTCCTCGCGGAAGCCCAGGGCCAGGTTTGCCTCGACCGTATCCATGCCCTGCTCCTGCAGTTCATAGGCCTTCAGCTTGTTGATGAGGCCGATGCCGCGGCCTTCCTGCCGCATGTACAGGAGAATGCCGCGCCCTTCCTTCTCGATCTGGGTCATGGCGGAGGCAAACTGCTGTCCGCAGTCGCAGCGCAGGGAGCCGAAGGTATCGCCGGTAAGGCACTCCGAGTGGACGCGGCAGAGGATGTTCTTTCCGTCGCCGATGTCGCCCTTCACCAGCGCCACATGATGTTCGCCGTTCAGGCGGTTCACATAGCCGTATGCCTTGAACTCGCCGTATTTCGTGGGCATGCGGACGGAGGCTTCGCAGTCCACCAGGATGTCGTGCCACTTCCGGAATTCCTGCAGCTCGGCGATGCTGATGACGCTCATGTTGAATTTCTTCGCCAGCGCCAGCAGTTCCGTGGTCCGCATCATGGTCCCGTCTTCCCGCATGATCTCGCAGCAGAGACCGCATTCCTTGAGGCCTGCCAGCCGGCAGAGATCCACGGTGGCTTCGGTGTGGCCGTCCCGCTCCAGAACGCCGTTCTTCTTCGCCAGCAGCGGGAACATGTGGCCCGGGCGGCGGAAATCTTCCGGCCTTGCCCCGTCCTCCACGCACTTCATTGCGGTGACGGAGCGCTCTGCCGCGCTGATGCCGGTGGTGGTGCTGACATGGTCGACAGACACGGTAAAGGCGGTTTCATGATTGTCGGTGTTCTCCATGACCATCTGCGGAATCTGGAGCTTCTTCACGAATTCCCTGGACATGGGCATGCAGATCAGGCCGCGTCCGTGGATCGCCATGAAATTGATGTTCTCGGTGGTGGCGAACTGGGCCGCGCAGACAAAATCGCCCTCGTTTTCACGGTCCGGGTCGTCGATGACCAGGATGATCTTTCCCGCGGCAAGATCCCGCAGGGCATCTGCGATACTGCTGAAGTCATTCATGTTCGGTTCCTCCTTAGAATCCGTATTTTGCAAGCATTTCGCGGCTGATGCCGGCACCTCCGGATGTACCGGTTCCGGGCCGGCTGCTGAGACTGTTCCCGGAAACCGCGCCCGGCGCCGGGAAGGTCAGAAGCCGTTCCACGTATTTTCCGATGATGTCATTTTCCAGGTTCACGGTGTCACCTTTTTTCCGGGCGGAGAGGTTGGTGACCGACGCGGTGTGCGGGATCACGGACACGGCGAAGGTGTCGCTGTTTACCCGGGCAACCGTGAGGCTGATGCCGTCGATGGCTATAGACCCTTTTTCAACGATGTACCGAAGTACTGCCGGTTCCGCATGGATCGTGTACCATACTGCGTTGTCGTCCCGCCGGATGTCGCGGATCTTCCCGGTGCCGTCCACGTGGCCTGCCACGATGTGGCCGCCGAACCGGCCGTCTGCCCGCATGGCCCGCTCCAGATTTACGCGGCTTCCCGGGGTCAGACTTCCGAGAGAGGAGCGGTTCAGGGTCTCGTGCATGACGTCCGCGCTGAAGCCTGAGGCATCGAAGGCGGTCACCGTAAGGCAGACGCCGTTCACGGCGATGCTGTCGCCGGTCTTTACGCCTTCCAGGACTTTTTGTGCATTGATCCGAAGCACCGCTGAGTGCTGCCCTTTCCGGATGCCGTCCAGGGTCCCGGTCTCTTCAATGATTCCGGTAAACATGTCAGATCCCTCCTTCCGAGGTCAGGCCGCTGCCTGCAGGCGGACTGTCTTTTCCAGGCGGGCTGTCCTCCGCTGGTATGCCTCCGGCAGACGGCAGGTCGCCTTCGATCAGCAGATCCTCTCCCAGCCGGGTCAGGCGCAGGTTTTTGAGCTTCAGCGCAAGATCCGGGGTGTTGAATCCGGTGCCTCCCACCGGCGTTTTCGCGTCCGCACCTCCGAAAACCTTGGGGGCGATGTAGGCCTGCACCCGGTTTACGATCCCGCTTTCCAGCGCCGACCATGCGAGGGAGGCGCCGCCCTCCAGCAGAATGCTGTCGATCTTTTCTTCACTGCCGAGCTTCTGCATGAGAATATTCAGGTCGACGCTGCCCCGCATTGTGCTGTCTTTTCCCGGGCTGCCCGCTGTGCCGGGCGGCTTTTCCGGCACGGTCACGATCCGGCAGCCGGCGTCAAGATAAGGCTTCTGCCGCGCCGGATCCGTTTCGCAGGTGGCAAGGATCGTCGGGACATCCCGGGCGGTCTTTACGATCTGCGAATCCTGCGGTGTCCGCAGCCGGGAATCGCAGATGATGCGGACCGGGTCCCGGCCGCCCTCCGTCCGGCAGGTGAGGAGAGGATCGTCCGCGATAACCGTGTTCACGCCGACCATGATTCCTGTCAGCCGGCTGCGGGTCCTGTGGACATGGGCCCGGGCCTCCTCCCCGGTCACCCAGCGGGACGCCCCCGTATGGCAGGCAATCTTCCCGTCCAGGGTCATGGCATATTTCAGCACCACGTAAGGCAGCCCGGTGCGGATATAGTGGAAAAACACGTCGTTCAGGGCCAGACATTCAGCTTCCAGCACGTGCTCAATGACTTCGATTCCGTGATTTCGCAGGATCTGCACGCCCTTTCCGGCCACCCTCGGGTTCGGGTCCCCGGAACCCATGAAGACGCGGCCAATACCGGCTTCGATCAGTGCGTCGGTGCAGGGGGGCTGCTTCCCGTGATGGCAGCAGGGCTCCAGGGTGACATACATATCCGCTCCGGCGGGATCCCCGCCCCGCGCCCGGCAGTCTTTCAGCGCGTTCCGCTCCGCGTGGAGATCGCCGTACTCTGCGTGCCAGCCCTCCCCGATGATGCGGCCGTCCTTCACGATGACCGCCCCCACCAGAGGATTCGGAGAAACGCGGCCTGTACCGCGCAGCGCAAGGCGGCAGGCAAGATGCATGTATTCTTCGTGGGTCATGAAATGTGTTCCTTTCCTGTTTTCAAAGGAGCGCGGTCGTTTCTTCCTGCTTCCTTTCAGGACCACAGGATGCAAAAGGCGCCCCGGGATCTCCGGGGCGCCTGGAAAACTGCGGCATGCAGACATCTCTGACGTAAAGTCAGCCGCGGACGGCGGAATTCCGCCTTCCGCAAATGAAAAGGCCCGGAGAATATTCCTCCGGGGCCTGCATTCACAGAATTATACGCAGAGCGAAAGCTCTGCCGCATCTTCTTCCATCCAGACTGTACTGTCGGCCCCGGAATCTCACCGGATCATGCCTTTCGGCTCGCGGGCTTTACCGCCGGTAGGGACTTGCACCCTGCCCTGAAGATCGCTGTTCAGTTTTGAAGTTTCAGTTTTGATTATTCCGGAAGCAGCTGATATTCGATCCGGTCGACCTTGTTCCCGTCCAGATAAACGAGAAGGCAGCTTTCGCCTCTGCTGTACTGGCAGACATCTCCGGATTTCTCGAAGTTCGTTCCGTAGATCCTGACCATGTCGTCCTTTGTGGAACCAATGTGCAGGCCTTCCGGTGTCGCAGCAGCGGAATCTTCCGGAATATAAATATCCGAAATCACGTTCCCGATCTCGTCCGGGAAGATGCTCAGTTCAAAATCCTCATAGTCGTAAACGGTATATTTCCCCTGAAGGACGGAGCTGTTCTGCTGATAGACCTGATTTGCTTTGCCGAGCTTTGCAAGCACGGCCTCCGCGTCATCTCCGACAGAAATCCTCGTCCCGCCCCACGCAAACGAGAAATTCGATGCGTAGCAGGGAACTGCCATGGCAAATGCCAGGATCACGGCCAGAATCAGCCGTATTGTCTTTTTCATGATTATCCTGCCCCCTTAAGTTCAGGAATCTTTTCCTGAATGCAAACACTTCTTCTTGTATGACATATACTACCACGTTCCCGGCAAAGAAGATATAGGGAGTTTTTTAACCTTTTATGTCAGTTTTTTAATAATCCGCACACAGCGCGGCAGAGAAAGAAGCAGCAGTTTCAGTGCAGGCGCTCCGCGAATTCGCGGAGCGCTCCGCTTTCATAAGCGGAGATCAGCCCGCGGGCCGCAGCCTGCGCATTTTCCGCTTCCCAGGGGAGCCTGCATTTCACGATCCGGTCCTTCAGCTCGTTTCGCCCAATCTTTTCCAGATATTCATAAAATGATTCGACCTTCAGTTCCGCTGCCGGATCCTCCGGAACAGGCAGGAAGATGCGCCCGCAGAGATCCAGAAGCTCCACCGCGCGGCGCCCGAAGGAACCAAAGTCGATGATCACGGTGGCGTAGCCGCTTTCCTCAGCGATGCGCCGCAGCAGGGCCGTCATGTCCTCCGAAGGAAGCAGGGAAACATCCTCCGCGCAGCGCACCGGCGGGATGAAATCCAGCGGGCCGAAGGAGTGGACCGTGCCCTTCAGCCGGCTCCAGGACCAGGAGTTCTGCAGATAACAGTAGACCACATCCGAGAAGTCGGTGACCGGGTCGCGGACGATGCTGCGGAACACGCCGGCATATTCCTCGAGAGAGATCAGGAGAGTCCGGCCACGCTCTGCCCGCACCAGGCCGAGGGTCAGCGCAAGCGTGGTTTTCCCGCATCTGTTCGCCGGAGAGTAGATGCCCAGGATTTCGCAGTCTCCCGAGGAGACCCGCTGGATCACATGGGTATCATCGTCCGCATAAAGGTTCATGATCTCCCGGCCCAGCCGGTCCGCCGGCATGTATTTGAAGACAGCCGGGGCATGGAAGGGGCGGTTCTCGCCGCCGGTCACGAAACCGTCCTCGCTGAGAAGGATGATCTTTGCGCCTTCCGTCATCCCGTGGGCTTTCGCGGCGAGCTCCTCGGAGATCAGAAGGATCTCGACCATGACGTTTTTCCGGTATTTCCGGTAAGTCTCCAGGTCCGTGAAGGCGGTCGCCTTGAGGCCGGTGGTCTCCCGGTCATTGAAATACGCTGCAAGACGGGACGCGTAGGCTCCGTCACGGTCCACAATCGCAAGGACTCGTCTCATAATGTGTTAACCTCCGGGTCAGATATTTAAAAGAACAGTGCAGTTTGCGGATGCCCAGCCGGCGAGAAAGAAGGGACCCATGGGGATACGGGCGCCCCGCCGCCCCCGCAGGAAGAGGACAGCCGAAGGGATGAAGGCCGCCAGCAGGCTTAAGAAGCAGAAGCGGAAAAAGAGTGCAGGGCCGGCCCAGGCGGCGGCAACCGCAAGAAGCTTGACATCGCCCGCGCCGGTCAGGCGCAGACGGAAGAGGGGATACAGAAGAAGGGTGCAGAGGACCAGGCGGAGAGGAAAGACCGGTCCCAGCAGGAAGCCGCCGGGAAAGGCGGCGTACAGCAGGAGAAGATTCGGGATCCGGCGGCTTCTGACATCTGTCCAGGCTGCTGCGGCGATCACCAGCCCGAAGAAAATCCTGATCAGAAACATCTGCGGCCCAACCCCGTGAATTAAGGAATCAGGTGTCGTCAATAGAATGCCTCATGAAAGAAAAACAGTGGTGAAGGGGGACAATTCCTTTAAAAGCACGAAAAAAGAAAGTATAATAAGAGAGAATATACATCGTCCCACACAGATCATTTGCGGAGGTACGTCATGGCAATCAATAAAGGTTTGGGTTTTATTCAGGAATGGGACTGCTACCTGTTCGGACAGGGCACCCACTATGAGATCTACAAGAAACTGGGCGCACATCCCTTCAAATATAAGGATGTGGACGGCTATTATTTTGCAGTCTGGGCGCCCCACGCGAAGGCGGTCAGCGTCGTCGGCGATTTCAACGGCTGGGATGTGAATGCGAATGTCTGCCAGGAGCTCAATGAGGGCGGGATCTGGGAGGCCTTTGTCCCGGGCCTTTCCGCAGGTGAGATCTATAAGTTCGCGATCACCGCGGCAAACGGAGACCTGATCTACAAGGCAGATCCCTATGCGAGAGCTGCGGAATTCCGCCCGGGCACCGCTTCAAAGCTGGCGGGTGAGCCCTGGTATTACAAGTTCGGCGACGAGAAGTGGATGAAGGCCCGTGCCGAAGTGGATCCGCGGCAGATGGCCATGAGCATTTACGAGTGCCACCTGGGCTCCTGGAAGCGGGATGAGAATTCCCCGCGTGACGGCTTCGGCGATTACCGCGAGTACGCGCATGAACTGGCTGCCTACGTGAAGGACATGGGCTACACCCACGTCGAGCTGATGGGCATCGCGGAGCACCCCTTCGACGGCAGCTGGGGCTATCAGGTCACGGGTTATTACGCCCCCACCTCCCGCTACGGCCTGCCGGAGGATTTCCAGTATTTTGTGGATTACATGCACCAGAACGGCATCGGCGTCATCCTCGACTGGGTCCCGGCTCACTTCCCGCGGGATGCCTTCGGCCTTGCGGACTTCGACGGCCAGCCCTGCTATGAGTATGCGGATACCCGAAAGGGAGAGCATCCGGACTGGGGCACCAAGGTCTTTGACTATGAGAAGACGGAGGTCAAGAACTTCCTCATCGGCAACGCCCTTTACTGGCTGAACGAGTACCATGTGGACGGACTCCGGGTCGATGCCGTGGCCTCCATGCTGTATCTGGATTACGGCAGGTCCGGCGGCAACTGGTGCCCGAACAAGTACGGCGGCAACGAGAACCTGGAAGCGATCGAGTTCTTCAAGCACCTGAATTCCGTCATCGCCGGCCGGCACGACGGCACCATGATCATCGCGGAGGAGAGCACCGCGTGGCCCATGGTCACCCACGCACCGGAGAACAACGGCCTCGGCTTCACCTTCAAGTGGAACATGGGATGGATGCATGACTTCCTTGAGTACATGAAGCTGGATCCCTATTTCCGCAAGAACAACCACAACAAGATGACCTTCGGCCTGACTTACTTCACCAGCGAGAACTACGTCCTGGTCCTGTCCCACGACGAGGTGGTGCATCTCAAGTGTTCCATGATCAACAAGATGCCGGGCATTTTTGAGGACAAGTTCTCGAACCTGAAGTGCGGCTATACCTACATGATCGGGCATCCCGGCAAGAAGCTTCTGTTCATGGGCCAGGAATTCGCACAGTGGCACGAGTGGGACGAGAAGGTCTCCCTGAACTGGGAGCTCCTGGACGAGCCGCTGAACAAGGACATGCAGAACTTCGTGAAGGGACTTCTGCACATCTACAAGAAGTATCCGTGCCTGTGGCGCCAGGACAACAACTGGGAAGGCTTCAAGTGGATCAACGCGAACGATGCTGACCGTTCCATCTTCTCCTTTGCCCGTTATGATGAGACGAAGAAGAAGGCGCTGCTGTTCGCCATCAACTTCACGCCCATGGAGCGCGAAGACTATAAGGTCGGCGTTCCCTGCAGCGGAAGCTACAAGCTGATCCTGGATGAGACTGTCGGCTCCTACGAGCAGGCGGGCATCAAGCCGCCGGTCTTCAAGGCATACAAGCAGGAGTGCGACGGCCAGCCGTACCACGTTTTCAACCCGATGAAGCCTTACGGCATCCAGGTCTATGAGTTCTCCGTCCCGACACCCAAAAAGCCGAAGGAAGAAGCTGCAGCTCCGGCGAAGAAGCCTGCTGCGAAGAAGGCTCCGGCAAAGAAGATCGCCGAGAAGGCGGAAGAGGCGAAGAAGACCGTCAAGGCAGCAGCGAAGAAGATCGCTGATGCAGCGGAGAAGAAGCCTGCAAAGAAGCCCGCAGCGAAGAAGACTGCGAAGAAGGCAGAAGAGAAATAAACAGCAGCATATCAGTGTTTCCGGAGGCGGCCGAAGAGGCCGCCTCCTTTTGCGTCCCGGACGGAGAGAGCTTCCGTTGATATGACTTCCGTTTCCGCGGGAAGGGTCTCCACGACAGTTCCTGCACCGCCCCGGTCCGGTCCTGCCGGGAATGCCGCGGGACCGGCATCGGCCGCGCCGTCCAGGATCTCTCCGGCAGGGATCTCCCGGGGATCCAGCGGGTCGCCGGAGATCAGGATCCGCTCCAGATAATCCAGGGCGTTGGGGTGGGCCTGGCTCTCCCGGTACATCCGGTAGGCCAGCACTTCGCTCCTGCAGTCGTCGTGGTCCGAGAGTTCCATCAGGGAGTGCAGGAAGCCGGAGAGCTGATCTCCGAAACCGCCGCTCCGCCCCGGGAAGTAGAGAAAACAGGGGGCGTGGCTTGCCGGATCCGTGTAGACGGAATCCGCGTCGAGGACGATGCCGGCAGGGTCCAGAAGGAAAGGCGCAAGCCCCGAAGAGACGTGTTTCAGGGTCAGGATCAGGAGCCGCAGATCTTCCGAACGGAGCCGGTGGCGCGCCGTCCATTCCCGCAGCGTTTCCATGCGGGTGATGTCGTAGTTCAGAAACAGCTTTCCCTCGTCATCGCAGACGGAAAGGCGGAGCAGGCCGTCGATGCGGTTTTCCTCCAGCATGCGGAGTGAATAGTGTTCCCGAAGAGCCGGGTCCGTTTCGACGGAAAAGTAGCTGTGATCGGTTTCATTCAGAATCTGAGGCAACTGAATTTCCTCCTTTGAAAAAATTATTCATCTGTGCGAAATCCTTCAGAGTCGTCGAAATACGGAGCACATCTTCCGGATCATTGATCAGCCGTTCCTCGGAGAGGGAGAGGCCGGAACCTTCAAACCATGCGGAGCCTGAGAACAGGGAGCGGGATGCGCCGGTATCGTCCGTCGCCAGCTGATCCACTCCGGCAAAGCGTGTTCCCATGGCGGCGGTGATATCGTCCGCATCGGGGCCATCCGGGTCGTAGGTCGGCTCCAGATGGGCTGCCCTGGAGGCGCTTTCCCGCAGTACGAAGCGGGAGAGAGTCAGGTCCCGTTCTGTTCTGGCGTAGTTGAAGACAAAGGCCAGTGTGAAAAAGATGATGGGGAAGATGTACGCGGCTTCGATGGTGAGGCTTGCTTTCAGCCGCTTCATGCCGGCACCCCCGCGATGACACCGCTCTGAACGCACCAGAGAAGTGCCGGAAAGAGGGTGAAGGGAAGAAGCGGGATGAACTGGGGATTCCGCGGAAGTCCCCGCACCTGCCGCATCACGATCACGCCGAGAGACCAGACTGCGGAAAGGCAGAAGGTGCATATGGTGAGCAGGAGCGTCAGGGGAAGCCCGGCAGCAGTTCCGATCAGGAGAAAGAAGAGTCCGTCCCCCATGCCGATTGCCGAGCTGGTGAGAACTGAGAGAAGGATCAGGAACAGTCCCGGGAGGGAGCCGAGCAGAAGACCACGCCAGTCGGCGCCGCCGCCGCGGAACAGGCGGGCCAGATACCACCCGAGCTCTGACAGCGCCATGGCGAGAAAGGCGAGGGCACTGACGCTCATGGCCCGGAGATCCTCAAACGCGCAGTAGACAAGAAACAACAGCACCAGACCGCAGCCGAGACTGCCGGAAATCATCAAAGTAAATCTCCTTTCATGGGGTTCAATGGCAACAGTAGCTGCAGGGGCCCAGATGTTCGACCTCAGATTTCCGGACGGCCCGCGCATAGGCGGAGATGGCGCTGCAGTCCGGATCGGCGTGCCAGACCTCCCCGCTGGGCATGATGTAGACGGTGCCCGGATGTGCACCTTTTGCGCAGCGGGCGCAGGGGGTGTAACGGCTGCCGCCGGAATTCCGAAGAGATTCGAGGGATGTCCAGGACACTGACTTCATGGACCGGTTGGAGAGATAATGGCAGGAAGGACTGGCGTGATACCGGGTGCTGCTTTTCCCGACATAGACGATCTCATCGATTTCTTCCTCGTCTTCCTGCCCGTCGGAGATTCCTCCTTCGGAGCGGCCGACCCAGGCGCGGCGGGAAGCCGTCACGCTCTGGTGCAGATGGCCGAGATGAAAGAATGGCAGCCGGTACTGGTAATCAAGGGTGAGGCGGATGATTTCTCCGTCTGTCATGTATGCGGAGCGCCAGGAAAACACGTCCTCGACGTTTTCGTCGGCGATGGCTGCGGCTGCCGTATTTCCTATGAGGGTCGCAATACCCTGGTCGGAAAGCCATTTGACCAGCGCGTCAGCCTCATCCGACCGTTTCCCCGCGGATCCGCCGTTTTCTGAGGCAATGCTGCTGAGAGAGGCTGCGCCGTCGGTATTACCTTTTTCCGGGCCGCCTGCGGAATCTGCTTCCGGGCCGCCGGCTTCCGTACTGCCGGCTGCAGCCAGCTGCTGAAGGTAGGCGGCCTCCGCCAGCAGTTCGCAGGTCTGTTCGCAGATCTGCTGCATCTGCATGGAAGTGCGCATCATCCGCATGGGAAGGATCAGAAGATAGACGGCGAACAGAAACAGCGGGAAAGCCATGGCGGCCTCGACCGTAAGGCTGCAGACACACCGGGCTGCCGGTCCCGCGCTCCGAAGAAGTTTCCGGAAACGGCGCAGTCGGGCATGTACCTGGAGAGCCAATATCCGAGTTTGTTTTACAGGAGGGGGGTTTATGGAATTACGAGATTTCAATGCCGTTCCCTTTCTTCGGGGCGCCGGACCGGCGGCCCGGCAGTTTTCATCTGAAATGACGGGATCCGCCCGGCATTTCAGCAGAGTCTGACGAAAGGTCCCGTCCGTCAGATCAGTAGGCTTTGACGACTTCCTCCCTGAGGTCGAAGGACGGCGCAAGGCCGAATTCCGACTCGCTGGTGAAGCCGAGCTTTGTGAACAGGTGGCGGGAACTGCAGCGCACTTCGGCGTGCATTCCGTAAAGACAGTTTTTCATGCGGAAGTCCGGATCGTCGCGGACGATGTTGGTCTGGATCATATCCATGATCCGGTAGTTCCGGTGTTCCGAGGACTGGGTCAGAAGCAGAAGCTTCAGCCACGCCTCGTAACTCACGCCGACCGCCGGCTCCTTCAGATAGTCTTCCGGAAGCTTTGCGTGAAGTACGGTGGATATGAGGATCGGGATGAAATCATCCGCACTGACCATCCAGTCGTTCTTCGTTTTAATGATGGCGGTCTTTTTGCCGGAAAGCATCAGACGGAGATCCATCAGCGCTTCCAGCATCGCCCAGGCGGCGATGACCAGACATTCCAGAAGGAAGACAAGCTCCGGCACGCCGGTGGCAGCGCTGATTTCCAGGGCCAGGGTGTGGGCCTGGGTCTTCAGGGAGCTGTCCCGCATGATGTGAATGAAATTCAGTGCTTCCCGGATCGCCAGCAGCTCCAGCACGGTGCCGGTCAGATTGTCGGCATCGCTGTCGCCTCCGATGACGGTGTACTCGAGTTCGTAGGCGGGAGCACGCTTGCTGTCATCCGTGAAGCTCGGAAGCATTTTTCCGGCATACTCATCGACCGCGAGGGCTGTGAGAGGGGAAGCTTCCCCGCCGGTCCGTTCCGTGACGTCGTTCTGAGAAGGAAGATCCTTCATGGAGATCTTCCCGTCCGAGACCGTCCGGCCCTCCGGGATCACCAGATTCAGAAAGCCCTTCTCCGTGAAGGTCAGCAGGCCTTCCAGCAAGCCTTCCGTCTCCTCGTCTCCGATGCCGTACTCCACGTCGAGCTCCGGGATCACGACCTCATCCCAGGCATCCGCCACTTCTGCCCATAGGGCATCTGCGTCGACACCGCCGCCTCCGCCCCCGCCGGAGCTTTCGGCTCCTTCGTTCTGATCTTCGTCATCGTCCTCCTCCTCCATCTCTTCAATGTAGGCTTCGGTCTCATTGGCGAATTCGCGGACGGATTCAATGGTCTGCAGCTCGTTCGGATTATTGTCGTCCAGCACATCGATCTCCAGGCGGCGGACACCATTCACATCGGTGTACTCCCGGTAAGCCGCAACCTGTTCCTCGACAGCCTTCCTGTTTTCCGGTTCCAGCTTTTCCAGACGTTCCTTGTTCCTTTCATCCAGCTGGTCCATCTTTTTCGCGAAAGCGTCCGCCGCGGAATCGAAGCGTTCAATCAGATGAGGAAGCTCTCCGACGCAGCTTTCCAGTTCCTGTGCGGTGTGCTGGAAGGAGTTGTTGTTTCCGCCGCGCACCTCATCCCTCGCCCGGGATTTCAGTTGATGCTGCCGGATGACGTTGCTGTGGATCTTTCCTATGGCCTTTTCCATGGCGACGGCTTTCCGGCTCTGAAGTCCGTAATCCTTGATGATCGCGTCCATCGTCTGGGCCTCCGTCACCTGCTTCCAGAGTTCGGAAGCGCTTTCCGGTGTGTGGTCCAGGGTGATCCAGCCGAAGCGGAGATAGTCGACGACCTCCTGCTCGAACCAGCTGCCGCCGCTGTCCGTAAGAAAAGTGGTTTCCGTGACGGCCGCCTCCGGCTCTGTGATGCAGTACCACCCGCAGTCATCGGCGTAGGGCTTCATGAACTTTTCCAGCTCTTCCTGACTGGAAGCTTCGTCCCCGAATTCATAGCCGAAGAGGCGGTAGACCTGCCAGAGCTCCGGATGATACTGGGAGAAGAGGCTGTCGATGGCGGATTCCGCCATGTTGGTCACGTAAAAACGGGCACCGGCGGTCCTGGCACTCTCTGCGAATGCGCAGAGCAGCGCGGCCGTACAGGTAAAGATCAGCGCGAGGTAGATCGTGACGGAGCTTTGCAGCCGGCGGGAACACCTCGGCAGAAGGGTATGCGGCGTCCGCGGGATCATTTCAGCTTGACTTCATTGACGCCGGAGTTGATGGTCTTAAAGACGTTGTTGATGATGCTCCGCATCTGGGTCTGAAAGATGAGGACGAGGCTGATGAGAACCACCAGGATGAGTACGGTCTCAATAGTTCCCACGCCGCTTTCATCGGAGGCGAAATCCCCGTTATCAGGGAAATCGAAGGACTCATGATACTTTTCGGAATAGTTGGCGGTTTCAGTAGCTGCAGATGCTGTCATAGAGTGGTTTCCTTTCTTTCATGGGGTGATGGGGTGTATGGCTGCATTGACGGTACGGGGGATTTACAGGCTATTGGTTTCTGCATCGGAACGGTTTCAGGACTCTGCCCACTGGCTGTGCCTCCTTTCTGTCCTTGCTGTATTTCGTTGTTTCAGGAATCCCGCCTGTGTCCCGGCCGGTATTCAGCCTTTCTGCCTGCACACAGCCTCAGGACCGGGCGGACTTCTTTGCAGTCAGAAGGACATCAGAGCCGGAACAATGATGACGACCATGACGATGATCAGCATGAGGAAGAGGGGACCGAGCAGCTTCGTGCCGGCTTCTTCACCCTGCCTCCGCGCCATGTTCTTCCGTTCTTCCCAGGCCGCATTCATCTCTGCTTTCAGGAGTGTGCGGAGATTCGCGATTCCGGTCCGCCGGTTCTGCTCGAGCAGACTTGCAAGCTTCATATACTGCCGGAGCCCGCAGCTCCGCCCGAACTCGTGATAGGCTTTTCCTTCGCTGGCGCCGGTCTTCAGCTGGGCCAGCGTTTTTGTCATCTCTTCATAGGCACATCGCGGGGGCCCACCGTCAGTCTCGTAATCGCTGACGATGTTCTCCCAGGCGAGGCGGATCGTCATGCCTGCACCGATGAAAACCATAAGCTTGGAGACGATCTCCGGGTAATCGAGAAGAAGCTGGCGCCGCCGGGCAGCCTCCTCCGTCTGCATGCCCTGTTTTTCCCGGAGCCAGAGAAGCAGGGCGCAGACCGGCCCCAAAAGGAGGAGGATGGAAAGGTGCCGGTCTGTCTGCTGGGAATAGCGGAGCGTGCGGCCCCGGAATTCCAGTGGGAGTGCGAAAACCTCGTCCGCAGCCTGAGCTTCGTCTTCCGCAAGAAGCGTACTGCGGAAATCTTCGAGAAGCTGCTCCTTCGCGGAACGCTGCCGGGGAAGCACGGTCAGAGGAATCACATAGTCTGCAGCCGTATCTGTTCCGGCGGCGGTGAGACGGGCCGTCAGCGTGACCTCCACCGGTCCGGCCAGATCCTCGCTCCGGACTTTTCCGTAGTAATCGATCACATCCGGATCGGAACTGTCCCAGGAAATGCTGATCCCGTAGTCCGGGACGGTGGTCGGAAGCGTGACGTCAGTCCGGACTTCTTCAGCAGACGGGTTTTCTGCAAGGAGAGATTCACAGACCTTCTGAATACATGCTTCATAGGCTTTTCCGACCTCTTCCTCCCTCCAGACCCGGCCGCCCACAGGGACATCGATGGGAACCGGAGCATCGTCCAGACCCTCGACCTCGATCTCATAATGAAGGGTCCGGCCGCCGTAGGAGCTGCGGGGCAGATACCGCCCGCCCTTGAGATCCGTTTCCTCCGGCTGCAGGCGGACTGCCGCAAAGTAGAGGATCACGCCCGCGAGGATACAGAGGATCTGTGCCCGCCGGCGGACCAGAAGGGCGGTGAAACGTGAAAACCTTGACATAGAGAGACTCCTTTTACAGTTCGATGTTCAGGATCTTCCAGGAAAGAGCGATGGACAGAAGATAGACCACGAGGCAGCCCGTCATGACGGCGCGGCCCACCGGGGTGGTGTACATGACCGTGAAAAAACCGGGATTGGAAAAGTCGATGTAGATCACCAGCATCAGCGGGACCAGGTTCATGATGTTCTGTTCAAATCGACGGGAAGCGGTGATGGTCAGGATATCCTCCTTCATCTGGATCCGGTCTCCGATGGTGTCGGCAGTCTGGTTTATGATCGGCACCAGGTCGCCGCCGCTACGCTTCGCGACCCGCAGGACCCGGGCAAAATTGCGGATATCATCCACGCCGGCCCGCTCCGCGAACTCGTCCATCGCTTTCTCCACCGGGATATTCATGGAGACCAGGTGGGAGAGAAGTTCAAATTCGCGGACGATGTATGCCTCCCCGCCAAGCAGCATCCGGAGCTCCCGGGTACTTTCGAGAAGAGCGTTTTCCATGGAATATCCTGCGGACAATGCTCCGGCAAGAACTGACAAGGCTTCCCGGAACTGCAGGAGCAGGATTCGCTTCCGCGCGGGGATCAGGTCCCTCTTCCGGAAGAAGGGGTACCCGATCGCCGCGGGAAGGAGAAAAAGGAAGAATATCAGGCTGCGGTAGAAAACAAATGAGAAAGCAGCACAAACCGCGAGCGCCTGAAGGAAGTGGGTGAGGTATTCCGGGACAGTGAAGTGATACTCGTTATAGTTCAAGGCCTGCGCTGAGGAGTTTGTCCCGGTTTTCGAGCTCCCCGACCTGTTCCAGCCGGCCCGTGACGCGGCCTCTGCGGGCGCCTCCGGAGCGGTCTTCCCTGAAAGAGTAGAGTTCGTGAAGCTGAATTTCCCCATTTTCGATACCTCCGACTTCTGTGATGGAGAGGACCCGGCGGCTTCGGTCGCGAAGTCTCCCCAGGTGAACCATGATGTCCAGCGCCCCCGCAATCTGGCCGCGGATGGCCGGAAGGGGCAGATTCGCCGCGCAGAGGGTCATCGTCTCGAGTCTGGCCAGCATATCCCGAGGGTTGTTGCCATGGCCGGTGGAAAGACTTCCGTCGTGGCCCGTGTTCATTGCCTGCAGCATGTCCAGAGCTTCCGCCCCGCGGACTTCGCCGACGACGATCCGGTCAGGGTTCATGCGGAGACTTGCCCGGATCAGGTCTGAGATCGTGAC
>Ga0310695_10007650_pt1 | contig 17156 bp, 13 predicted proteins | sample RumenRJG_04DNA_FD_203882 | JGI IMG/M metagenome (GOLD analysis project Ga0310695, IMG submission 203882) | Bovine rumen microbial communities from Lethbridge, Alberta, Canada - RJG_04 (v2) (version 2) | ecosystem: Host-associated > Mammals > Digestive system > Stomach > Rumen | place: Canada...
TCACTGGTGTATCGAATAACTGTCATGCTGAATTTATTTCAGCATCTGTGTTTAGAGATTCCGAAACACACTTTGTAGCAGGTGCGTGCAAAGTGGCGTAGCGTTCGGAATGACAAATAATTGATATTCGATGTACTAAACAAGTTCGTCGCCGATACAACCGCCAAATCTTTTTGAAATCACGATTTCCCCCGCTTCATTGAGCCTTTTTAAAATCCCGATGACTTTTTTCTGCGCTTCAAGCACGTCGCTTTTTCTGATTAGTCCCATAAATTCCATGTCTTCCCGGAGCATTGCCGCCGCCCGCCGGCTCATGTTGCGGAAGATTTTGTTCCGAACTTCCACGCCCGTTCCTTTGAGAGCTTTTGCCAAATCCTGCGCATCTACTTCGCGGAGCCATTTTTGAAGGCTTCTGTCGCCAAGGTCAACGAGAACATTCATATTCACAAGGTAATAGTCAACATTCATCGAAAGAAGCGGATTCACTTCAAAAAAGTTTTTATTCTCGCTCTCAATCGCCGAAAGAAAATAAATGTCATCGTCCTGAATAATTTCATGTGCCGCCTTTTCACCGTAAAAATCAGCGTTTTTCAAAACTGTTCCGACCGCACTCATAACATACGGGTCAGAATTCTTTTTTTGGCTGAATGCATTTAATATGGAAGTAACACGTTCACATACAACTTCGGGCAATTTCTGCATGGCAGACTTTCTACGTTCTTCCGGAAGATAGAGTAAAAGCAGGGCAAGATTTTCTTCATATCCACCCGCAATAAAACCTTCTATTATATTGAATGTCTTTTGATTTGCCGCATCAAAGCGCCCTTTGACTTTCTCGATGATTTCTTTTTTCTTCTCTTCAGTTATGTCATCGATTATTACAGTGTGTTTTTTTGCCATGCTTTCCTCCTGTAGATTTCTCTTATTACTATAGCGAAGAAAGCATGAAAGTTAATTTTTTAAAATTCATGCCTGATAATTAAACAAAAAAAGTTCCAACTGTTCCGGTGAGACATTGTATTCTCGGGCAAGAGCATCCATTTGGTTGAGGTAATTTGAATAACACGCTTGATTCGCTTTCCATTTGTTACCTGCAAAATCGTCAAACAACTTTAATCTTTTTACTACCTGACTATCAAGAATAAGGCACTTTCTACCTTCAAACGAAAGGTTAAAAAAATACAATAGTTTGGAATTTATAGCTATGCCACCTGGACCTAAACCATTGACCATTCCTAGTCTGGAAAAGGTATCCCTTATTTGAGCTGCGTTCAGACTTTGATTTTGCTTTTCATTAAAAAGAGTCTCCAAATCTGTAAGATGCTGTACAATATTTTCAAAAATTGGCCGCGGCGGATGGCCACTCGGTCTTGGAAAGCCCCACATCAAAACTTTCATTATTTTTGTTTTGATATCTGCCTCCACTTTTACATTTGAGCGTGACAAGCTGATTTCATCATTCGTAAATATTTCTCTTTTTATATTTTCAGGATAGTTGAGCACAGCCCAGTTATCTCTTTTAATTCCATCAATTGTGTGATTTTCCACACCAATTTCCCTAATTTCTTGAACATAATCTGCAATCCATGGCATAAAAAAATTCCCCTTTGTTTATCGATTTTACAGCTGAACCTATTCTATTTATTGAACCATACATTTGAAAAAGTGCCAAAATCCTGTGTAAAACCAAAAATGGCCTACATAGGACAAAATTATTTTTTATTAGCACAAATCATCCAGAGAAGCATGCAGATTTTTTAGTGCGGATTTTTCAATCTGATGAACGCGGGATTTTGTGAGGTCATAGCTTTCCCCGATTTTTGAAAGACTTTCTGTTTTTCCATTGCGCAGACCATAATGGCGGGAAATAACGTCGGCTTCTTTTTCGTCAAGAGAGGCAACTGCTTTCTGAACGCATTTGCAAACTTCACCGTTAATATAATCGTCCTCAAAATGAGCAAAAGGATTTTCGCTGGCAGAGGAAAGATATTCTTCTTCGCTAAAATCTTCATCGGCACAGAGATTTGAAAAGTTGTTGGAAGGGGTTCCTTCAGCGCTTCTTCTGGCCTTCTGAATCTCATTGCGAATCCAGAATTTTGCGTAGGTTATAAATTTGTTTTCTTTTTCTGCATTGAATTTGTTGGCAGCGTAAACCATACCCGCAACGCCTTCCTGAATCAAATCATCTTCTTCAAGATAAGAATAAGATGAAAACTTTTTGGCATAGTAAATTACAAAGCGGATATTTGAGAGGATAAGAAGGTCGCGGGCAGATTTGTCGCCCTTGTTGGAGCGAAGTGCAAGCTTGTGCTCTTCATCAGCAGAAAGAGTGTTGTACTTTGGATAATTAACCATGAATGCCTCCGGTTTAAAATAAAAAGTGGTAAATTTAAAAATTATGTAATACAATATATTGAGGTGAGAGGGAAAAATTTATAAAAAAATTTAAAGAAATTTCATTTTTTTATAAATTGAGGTAAAAAACCCGCATTTTTGCGAGCATGGCCAATTTTCATAAACCTATTCTTTTTCGGCATTCTTTTGTGAATCTTTGAATTTTTCCTCCCAGTATTTTGCTTTTTTCTCATCATAAATAGGATTCAGAGGATTTTTTGAGGCATAGACAGCTGAAAGCCATCCATACAGAATTTCAATAACCTCAGGGATACAGTCGCAGGAATCTTTTTTGCTTTCCTCGATTGCTTTAAGTACTGATTTTTCCGCTTTTAGAAAATCCTCCGCGCTTAGAGGTTCTGTATTTTCATCCGCATCGTCTGATTCAAGGGCAACACGCATACAATCTCTCAACGCAAACCAAGACATGGCGTGAACGCTTCCCAGCTCACTGGATTTCTTGAAATACCATTCGGCTTTTTCATCGCTTTCTTTTGTATTGATTTGCACAAGAGCGCCTTTTGAATCGTCAAACGGATTGAAAGCACCGGTGCAGTAAAGGAAGCCTAGGGTATTGAGGGCAAAAACATTGTCTGCATCAGCCATCTTTTCAAGAAGCACAACGCTTTTTTCAAAATCAATACCATGGAATGCCTTGTATGCCGCCAAATCCAAAAGCGCATTTTTGTCGCCACTTTTTGCTGCGTCCGACATTTTTAGGCAAACGTCAAGCTCTTTCTGCCAATCCTCGCCAGCTGAAAGTTCTTTTTTCATCTTTTCAATGTAAGAAACCCATTCCTTTGTGTCAATTTCAAATCCTACCATATCAGCCTCCTGAAATGATGTTTTGATGGAAACATGCAAACGCATACTCTATTGATTTTGCATATTATAACATAACGTGAAATTTAAAAACGTCAAGTTTTTTTGAATTTTTTTTTACGTTTTTATACGGCAAATCCAATATGATGTTCGCCACCATTTTTTTCTTCCTGAATCTTGCAAAGCTCTTCTATTATGTATGATTCCGTACACAAATCCTTATCCATAAAACGAATTCTTCCTTCAAGAACACCAAAGTCGCCTGGCGTTACGGTAGAAAGCCTGTCCAGACGGCGGATATTTTCCTCGTCAAACGAAAAGCGGCCAAAATACCTTTTGAGCAGAGTATTAATCCCTTTTGAATCCAGCGGCTTGAATTCAGAAATTATATGAAAACGGCGGTTCATCGCAGGATCCATAATGTTTTTAAGATTGGTTGTGCAAATCAAAATGCCGGAAAATTCTTCCATCTGCGTAAGGAATTCATTTACCTGTGTGCGTTCCCAGCTGTGTTGGGAATTCTTTCTGTCAGAAAAAAATGAATCTGCCTCATCAAAAAGCAGGATGCTGTCGGTGCGTTCGGCTTCATCAAAGGCATCCCGGATATTTTGTTCGGCTTCCCCTACCCATTTGCTTAAAATGTCCGATGCACGCTTTAACAGAATCTTGCTTCCAAGGCGGTCTGCAATGTATCTTGCAAATTCAGTTTTTCCTGTACCGCTTACTCCGTAAAAGAGCATTCTGATTCCATTTTTGCTGTCTTTTGCTCCACAAGATTCCCTGGCATAAGCTCTGGCATTTTCTACCATCTTCACAATATGTTCAGGATTCATGGATGCATTCAATACGCTTAAATCATAATTCTGAGACACACTTTCGCGCATACGGCTTTTTCCGTTCAAGAGCAGAGCATTTTCTTTTAAAACCGACTTTACGCTCAGAACAAGTTTGTCCGATGAATCATCAAGATTCCTGATTGTTTTTACAACGTTATCAACCGAAGCGCCCGTCACCTTATAATGTTCAACCAAATCAAGAATCTGATTGTTAACAGGAAGCGGAAGTTCAAGCGGTTTAAGTTTTGATTCGGTAATAGTTCTAAGCTGTTGGCGAGACATGGACTCAAAACGGTAAGAATAGGTAAAGCGCCTAAGGGTACTTTCATCCATTTGTGAAGTAAAATTTACAATCCAGATGATTTTATTGCGGTTTTCTTCAAGCATTTTATTCACAGTTCCTTTGTTTTGAGATGGAGATAGCATTCCCAAAAAAGAGTAATCGCATGTGCGCAAAATTGAATCCGCCTCATCTATTATGTAAACACGATCTTTCGATGCCATGGAAAGAAGACAGTTCAGTCTGGGAAGAACGCTGCCATTTTTTCCGTTCAAAAGTTCACTCTCGTTTTTGAAAATATACGGAGTAAGCCCGCTCTTTTTTGCAAGTGATTTTGCAAATTCTGTTTTACCGCTTCCCGGCTTTCCGTACAAAAGAATAGAAAGGCCTTCTTTTCCGCCAAGCATACGGCTCATAATATTGCGCGTATTTTCGTCTACATTAAAGGACTCAAGTTCGTAGTAAGATTCGGAATCATCCTTTTTTAGAAGATCGCAGAAAAACAGATCCATAGAATGGGTATTCATACATTCAACAAAATCATCGTCAAGCGTGCCGTCGTCATTTATGAATCCGTAAAGCCTGAGCTTTGAGTCCTTTCGCTTTAGAAGATTTATGGAACGGTTTGGAATGCCCAGTATTCTTGCCAAAATCTCATCCTTGCATGCATCTGAAAAAGTATCCATAAGGCTCTTGCAATAAATATTTGTTGACAATCTGAAGACTAACGCTAAAAAAGAGGCTTCTACAGAAGAAAGATTGACTGCTTCAGAAGCAAAACGAACCTCGCTGTTATCTTCCAAAGCTCTTTTTAACGTTAGCGGAAGCTTCCCTAGTAGGCTTGAATCCTCCGACGGAGTTTTTCTAATGAGATAATTTGCAATAAGGCTCAAAAGATATTCATTTGATTGGGTAACAAATAAACACCGAAACATATTCACATGGATTAAAGAAAGTTTGTCAAACCTATTCGAACACAAGTTTTCAACATTGCGGTCTTCCTTGTACTTACACAGCACTTCCGAATCGCAAAATGGTCTGTTTATTATTTTTTCATCAACATGAAGCTTTCCGTACTTTTCAAAACTTGCAATTGTTTTTTCAAGGGAAGCCCCTATTGCCTTTTCCTGACCGAGTTTTTTTGCAAGCTTTACAAAAAGAAAATATGAAAAAAAGACAAAATCATCATCGTCTTCATCGTCAGAATAGAATTCGTGCTTGTATTTTATTATTTCGTACAGATAATAGGCAAAAAGTCTACATTCAACAGGATTAGCTTCATTTAAGGTTTTAGTTTTAGGTCTGATGATTGGCCTTAAACTTCTACGTGTCCATGCCATAAAATTACCTCCACTTTGTTTGTACTTACATTACATATATAGCAAGAAAAATAAAACCGTTAATTTTTTTCTGATTTCTGCATTTTGATTCTAAGCTGCTTTGCGGTAAACTGGGTAAAATCCATAAGCGACTCTGACGGTTGGGGAGGAAAGATAATCTTTTCTTTGTTTTCACTTGCCAGTTTTTCGTACGAGTACATTCCCTGTTTTACATAATCTCTGTATGCCTCTATTTCTTCAAGCTTCATTTTGCAATAGCCTGCACATTTTTTATATCCGGCTGCAACTTCCTGCAATTCTTTTTCTGAAAGATCTTTAGCACTGAATATTATTATTGGCCTGCTCATTTTTTACCTCTGCTTGTAGTTTTACATTACATATATAGCGCAAAAAACAAAATCGTTAAGTATTTTCTGAGATTTTTTTTATCATGAGTGAAGAGTTTTAAATTTTTGGCACAGTATAATATAGGTAAAAAGGAGGGGGAAATTTCTAATTATTTTTGTTTTTTTTGCGGATTTTTGTGGAAAGAAGTGTCCGGATATGTTGGGGTTCCGAACACTTCATGTTTTTATTTTATGTTTTACTCGGCTTCGTTGTCTTTCTCTTCCTTCCTCCTAAAGCTTCACCCTTAGTAAACATATACAATTCTATTTGTTCCTCTATTTCTTTATCACTTTTTCCTTGTATTTTTTCTTTTATTTTTAAATCATTTTCTGAATCCGTTTTTAACTGGAGCATTAAATCATTCATTAAACCAAGATATTTAAAGTAGCATTTGTCATCCCATTTACTTTCCTTTACCCAGCCTTTTAACTGTTCTTGTAATTCAGTGTCTACGTTTTCTTTTCTCTTCAGCATATTACAATATTCTTTGTAGCAAGCTTTACATAAAGTCAATTTTTTATCATCATGATTCAGGAACCTCATTACATTAGAATCATAAATAAGGCATCTTTTTCCTTCAAAAGAAACTTTAAAAAAATACAATAGTTTTGACATTGTAGCTATGCCCAAGCCGCCTACATCTTTCACTCTCAGATTAGGTAATTTTTCTTTTATTTGATTTCCATCCAAGTTTTTTCCTTTAATTTCATCAAAAAAAGCAGCCAACTTTTTAAGGCCTTTTGTAATTTTAATAATATTTCCCCTACCCGAACCAGGCATTGTCGCCGCTGGATAGCCCCACATCAGAGCTTTTATTATTTTTTTCTTAGTATCGGATTCACCTTCAAGACCAACGTTTGCACTTTCTTCCGGAGCTTTTATTATTTTTTTCTCAGCATTATCTTCACCAAATACATCAGAACGAGATAATTTAATTATTTTTTCTCCATTTTCGTCTCCTTCTCTTTTAGCATCACAAATTTCTTTAATAATAGTTTTTACACCGGCAGCAAACGGAATGTCTTTACCTTTCGCATCCTTTTTCCAGTTTTTTTCTTTAATCGTTATCGAATCTTGCTCTTTAAAAAAATTGCTGTTCTTTTTCTTTATTTCAGCTTCTATTTCCGTTATAATCTTATCCTTTATTCCACTATCAATTGATTCATAATCATATTTCGATTCCCTTTTCTTTGACATTCTTTTTTTACTCCTTTAAAATCAATCTTGCTCTCTAGCAATATAGTTAAATTATACCACATTTTTCTAAAAAAGTCATCCTTGCAAAAGCTTTACTTATTACACTTTGCAAACAAAACCCAGCATTGGATAGAACAAAAGCTTTGCTATTACTTTTTTTCCGCTGGCAGCAAGGATGCGTTCGTAACATTCAAGCTGGCCCTTGTATTTTCCTGCGTAGAATTGGCTGCCTTCACAGAGCAGGTCTTTTTTTGCTCCGTTAAAGGTCTTAAAGTCTACAACAACCACTCCGTCTTTCTCTGTTTCCCAAACAAAATCAATGCTGCCGGTAACAATCTGACCGTTTGCAAGACGCTGCTTAAAGGGAAGTTCGTGGTAGAGCTTCTTTTCCTTGCCGTAAGTTTTTTCTAGATATGCCTTAAAATCATTCCAAGATTTTTTTATTTCTCCGCAATGCTGCAGATTGTCCCCAAAACCGCAAAGCCTTACCATTTCTGCAATTTCTTCATCACTCTTATAATCTGCAACACAGAAAACGTTATGGATAAAGGTTCCAAGCGCGGCACTATTGTATTTTCCAGAAGCGGTAATAGGTTTTGCGCAATCATAAAATTCAGCAGAAATCTTTCCACCCGGCATACTACTAGGCTGCAAGTCACGAAGCAATGCATTCTTGTCTTCTACCCCAGCAATCTTGGGCGCACGATTTTTTTCTTTTTCATGCAAAAATTCTATATCTTGAGGAGCATTATCAAATTTGGCCAGCTTAAAGCCTACTCCAAACAGGTCACACGGATTTGCAGAAAAATCCTCTGCAACACAAAAGCCAAATTCCTTAAAGGTAACAAGAGGCTTTGGAACTTTTCCTTTTCCTTTTCCTTTTCCATTCAGTGCAAGAATCAGATTATCCCGCGGGCGTGTCATTGCAACATACATAAGACGCTTGTATTCTTCTTTTTCACTTTCTACAGTGGCAGAATATTCTTTTGACTTCTCTATGGCATTAGCCCATTCTTCTGTAATCTTACAATTTCCAAATATGTCTGGAAAAACTCTTATCTTAACCTGGGGAAAAAGATTTTCCTTTGACGGATTTTTATCATAAACAATGTAGGTTCCAAAAATATTATTTTTTATGAGCTTATCTTTGTTAAGAATGTCTTTTTCAAGCCCCAGAAGTATCACTGTTTTCCATTCAAGACCTTTTGATTTGTGGCAAGTAAAAAGCTGAACGCCATCTGTTGAGCCGGGAACAGTAAATTCCTTCTTGGAAATTTCAGCAATAAATCCCAGAATAGAAGGTGTAAGTTTTAAAAGCTCGCAATGTTTTTCATAAACTTCTGCATAATCAATTAGAGCATGAAGTATTCTTTCTGAATCATCAGAATCAGGAAGTTTTTTTGCAAGGCGGTACAAATCAAGTTCAATCACAAGGCTTTTTACCAATGCAGAAATAGGAAGTGCTTTTAACCGTCCGCGTTCTTCAAGAATCTTTTTAACCAGAGGAACAGCATCATAAAAGCCCTTTTCCTTTGTTTCTTTTTGATTGTATTCAAACTTATCATCAATAATTTTACCAAGCTTATAACCATCTTCGGTAAGAAAGGCAAGTTGTGCTTTAGGAAGTTCCACCCGACCATCTTCAATCAGTTGAAGAAGTAAAGTAACCAGAGAGACGGTATAAGTTGCAGAAATAACATCTTCATCAATATAAACCGGAACATCATACCCCCTTAATGCAGTGGCAACAGCTTTAAGTTCACCCCAACTTCCTGCCAGTACAGCAATATCAGATGGATTCTCTCCTTTATTTATTAACTCTACTATATTTGAAGCCAATACAGAGCAACGCGATTCAACGTTTGTGCCATCAAGCCACCAATAGCCGACTTTTGCATTCCCTTCTCTTTTTGGACTAAGGCAGACTTCTTTCTTTTCTTCCGGGGAAACTTTGTTAAAAGCCCTTGTAAACACCTTGTTTGTAAAGTCAACAATAGAAGGAAGAGAACGCCAGCTGTTACTTAAAATGTCTGTTGTGCAACCGCCAACACCATTTGCTTCATTTTCTTTTACGACGTCCATTACGGCTGTTGTTAGAGTTGTATCTGAACCGCGGAAGCCAAAAATTGCCTGTTTTTTGTCGCCCACCCAGATGCTATGCTCAACAATATCCGAAAGCTTTTCAAAAATCTTTAACTGTATCGGTGAACAATCCTGGAATTCATCTACAAAAACATATTTATAGGTTGCCTTAATGTCTGCCCTAACTTCACTGTTGTCCAAAAGCTTGTAGAAATAATCTTCCATATCTGCAAAGTCTATAAGATGATGCTCAGTTTTATAATTCTGATATTCTTCATTCCACCGCTTGGCCAGGGAAAACATAAGTTCAATGTAGCTGTTAAAATCCTTACGGGTTTGAGCTTCATCATTGCCACGAATATACTGCTTTACCTTTTCTTGCGAATAGTCAAGGCTGGGCTTATAATCCTTAATCTGATAATTTTTTGTGTATTCAAGGATTTTTGACAAGTCATCCTTCCAAAAATCAAAATTTATTTTTGACGACTTAGACTTTTTAATGTTATATTTAAGTGCAAAATCATTAAAAAAAGAAATTTCATTTTCTGTCAAAAGAGCAACCAGAGACTGGTTCCTAAAAAAATCCAAATCTCCTTCTTCTATCGGATTGATTTTTGGACTTAACCCCAGGACATACCAGTATTTTTGAATCAAGTTTTCTGCAACACTGTGAATTGTGCCAATTAAAGCCTGATCAAGACGGTCTGCTTCAAAAACAAGGCCTTGCTCATAAAGTTTAGCCTTTGCCTTTTCTTTGAATTCTGCTGCGGCGGCTCTTGTATAAGTTGTAAGAATCACATTTTCGGGTTCTACTTTTTTACTTCTAATTGCTTCTGCCAAAGTTTCGGTAAGTGTAAAAGTTTTTCCGCTTCCTGCACTTGCGCTGATGTATTTAATATTTTTCATATTCAATTCCCCTACTTTCTGCTTTTAAGCACACCAATGTCATTATATGCACCGCTTTTCTTTCCCTTATAGTAATCTACTGGCATAAACTCATGTGAATCAATCTGGTTTTCATAAGTAATATCTTCTTTTTCCCAGTTGGAGTTTTCCTCAAGTTTCCCTTCAGAGATTTCTTTTTTACGGTAATCATAGGACTTCTGAATTTCTTCCAGCAGATTCTTTCCTTTGCGCTCAGGGTCAAGTTCAACTTTCTGGAAATTTATTGCACCTTTTAATTCTTTAGAAGAAACAAACTTTGCGGCAGGCATTAAAAAGTATGCTACATTTTTTACGTTTGCCTTCATCTCTTTTTCTACAAGTTCTTCGTACAAGGCAAATTGGTATGACTTGTTTTCTTTAATCAGATTGGCATGTCTGTCTGCAGAAGAAGTCCACTTAAAGTCAAAGATATATATATTTCCATCTGAGTCGGCAAGAAGCATATCAATGAATCCTTTTATAGTAAGAGTCCCAACCTTTCCCACCACCTCTTTTTCGCAGGCAAGAACATGGAGGTTATTTTCTTTTATTCCCTTCAAAAGCTGTTCAAGGCAATCCTTGAGCTGGGTTTTGAATTTTTTAATGTCGAGACTGGTTTGTTCTTGAAGAAGAATTTCTCCTTCCTTCTTCAGCGCTTCTTCAAATGCTTTATCAAATCCAGTGCCAATTTGCTTTTGGATATATTCAGCGCTTCCGCTTTCTTTTGTGTTTTTATCCGGACTGAATAAAAGTTCAATAACCTTATGAGCAACAGTACCTGTCTGGCTAGACAAATAATTTTGATCTTCGGGGGTATTGTCAGAAAACTTGGCAAATTTTTTTATTACATAATCAAGCGGATGGGGAATAAGGCTTTCCAATGCAGAATAGCTCAGATGCTCAGGCCAATTTTTTTCTATATATTCCGTATTTTTTATATGGATGAATTCCTGCTTGCTTTCCATGCGGTTATCAATTTTATTTATGTCTTCATAAAGATCTTGGGCAATTTTTTTCTGCTTAACAAAAGGATAAATCTTGTTCTTCTTAAAATTATTCGGCTCTTTTTTATCTTCAAAGTATTTTTTTAGCTGAATAAAGACCGGAGACTTTGGGGCATCGGCAGAACCTATTTTGTCTAATGTAACAAGCACAAGCTTTTTTTGTGTCTTAGAAAAGGGAGTCAGCAACAGGTTTCTGAGGTACTTGCGCTCTTTTTTTTCATCCCACAACGACAAGCTTTCCCGGAAGCCGTCTTTTTCTACAGGAGACAAAAATGAATAAGTAAGCTTTTCCGCCTGGCCGCTTTGATAAAAATCACACCAAATAGTTTTTTCTGCTAAATCACAAAAATCGGAAAAAGAATTGATGATATTTTTGCAGCCAACCTGGGCAGGATACTGGTTTATGCTATTGGACGAAGACAAAACTTCTGTTAGAAACTCCATTTCTGAACCTGAAATTTCATCTGAATCTTTTTCTGCAATTGCAAGCGCCTCATCGATTTTTTCTGGTGGCAGGGGAACTCCCGATATTTGGGAGCCGGAAAGCTTTTTTCCTTCAAGGTAATGCCAGTTGTCAAACTCTTTATTGTCGGCATTAATCCATACATCAAATTCATTGGATTCAAGACGGGAAAGGTATTTTAAGGCTTCGTCTTTTTCTGCAAAGTTCCATATTTCAAAAGATTCATCGTTCAAGTTAAGCTCAACATTTTCTTTGCCGTTCAGAACAGAAAGTATTTTTGAGATATTGTTGTTTTGCTCTTCTGTTTCTTTGTCCGTTACACAGACACCCCGCTTTTTTAGGGCTTCCAACAGCCGTACTTCTGCCGGAGAAAAATATTCATAATATGATGCTGTTACAATTTTAAAATCTGGAAGACGGCAGCCATTCTGAACAGCTTCAATTATTTTAAGCAGCTGTTCTCCATAAGATTTGTCGTGAAAGTATTCTTCTATTCCGCAGAGAAGTTTTATGCGCTCACTTGGAGCTGGAGAGTTTTTGTTCCAACCGGCAACCGCAAGTGCATCGCGCCATTCAAGGCATTTCTTTACGGTGTTCAGTTTATCAATGTTAAAGGAGCTTTCTATTATGCTGTGCGGATTTTTTGCCATATATTTTTTTGTGGCAGAGAAATAATCTACAAAACGCTTTCCATAATCAAAAACTTCAGAACAGATTCCGGCATGTAGTGCAATTATTGAACAAAGTCCTCTGGTGTTTACAATTTTTGCATCGAACAAGACAGGTGATTTTGCAAGATTAACATAAGCCTGTCCGGTAAAGAATGGATTATAAAAGAGTTCCATATCGTTATGCTCCAAAAAGTATTAATATTATTACAGTACTGAAACAGATTATCTTGAAAGCACTGAACATTCAAAAATATCACGGTCAAAAGAAAGTATTTCGCTTATCGAAAATACCTGTACAAGACACAGACATGCGAGAGTGCGGTTTACAGTCCCAAGTTCTTTGTCCAGTTCACTAGGAAAAAGCGTATTAGGTATTGCAGAAAGTTTCACGCCGTTTCCATTTTTTAACTGCTCGGAATTTTGGAACACCATGGCCTGTGTATTATGAAGATAGCTATTTGGGGCCTGCATCAAACCCAAGTTTGCTCGTTTTATACAGTCGCAAAACTTTTTTTCTGTCATTTCGGGAAGCTTGAATTTTATATCGCCGGAAAGAAGGATTCTTCCTACAGGATTTTTGATTAAGTTCTGTTCACTAGCGGTGGCAAGTTTTTCATAAAGCTCAAGTCCTTTTTGATTTAGAAAATCACTCAGCTCCTTGAACTTCATGATGTTTTCTATTGACCAGAAAAATATTTTATTCTGGCTCTCGCAACGAGCAAGAACAGTCTTATTTTTGCACTTAAGCTCTCTCCATGAAGACCTTTCTCTTTTTTCTATAAAACGCTTTATAAAATCATCTATTTCTTCACGAGTTATTTTTCTTGCTGCCATTTTACTTCCTCAAATCTTTGAAGGGTGCAAACTCTGTATTTTCTGCCGTAAAAATATGGAGCATTTCCATTGCACGGGTAATGCAGACATATACCATGTTGTACTGCTGTTCGTAATAGGTTTCTGAATCAAAAATCGACTTTTCTTCAGCCCCTCGAATGCGGTGATCGGCAAGCAGAAGAACAACAGGAAAATCCAGTCCCTTGCAGTTTTGCATTGTGCAAAGACGGATTCCGTCCGTTTCCGCAAAATCAAAATCATCATCAATCTGATGGCTTTTTACACCAAGTTCTTTATCAAGCATCTCTTGCAGTTTTTCAAGTTTTTGCTTTTGGTTTGCAATTATGCAGATGTTTTCTTCGTCATAGTTCAGGGCATTCAAAAGCATCTTTACCTGTTGAACCATCTGTTTCATTATGTCGTCAGGATTTTTTCCTACCGAAATTTCCACCGGCGGTCCAGGCCTAAAGGCAACTGGTTCCAGGGCTTTATCCATATTTTTGAATTTGCTGCGGTAACTTTCTGCAAAAGCATGAATCTGATTTGTGTTCCTAAAATTCATTTTTAGAATTCTGCTTCTTCCGCGAATGTCTATACCGGAACGGTTCCAGTTAAAGCCTTTGCGGTATATTGACTGGTCACTGTCTCCCGCAAGGAAAACTCCCCTCTTTGAAGTCTTTTTAACAAGGGCAAGAATTACAGGCGGTAAGTCCTGGGCTTCGTCCACAAATGAATATTCGACACAAGAATCACCATTACCACAAAGTTCAAGTATTTTTTTTGCGGCAAAATTGCGCGGCCAGACATTCAAATTTTCCAAAGCCCTTTCCGCTTTTTCCATAGCTTCCCAGATGGCAATGCGCTCTTCTTTTTTTAGCGGAAATTTCATTCCTGCTCGGTCACACATCTTTTCTATATAATCTTCGTTTGTTATGAGGTTTGCCCAAATAAATTCATAACATTCATTAAAAACTTCTTTTTCCGAAAATCCTTCACAGACAAAAATTCCCTCATAAGAATTGTCCCAACCAAACGAAAGGCGTTTTTCCGGAAAATATTTTTTTACCATAGAAAACAGGAAAGAGTCGGCTGTTGTGATTGTGCCTTCGGGAACTTCTGCACCAAGGATTTTTGTTACATACAGGTTGTATTTTACAAGGCTTTTTGTATATGTTAAAAGGCGGAAGCTGTTTTTTGATTCATCAAAAGTAAGTTCAGATTTTAAATCGTTCACGGCTTTTTCAAGAGCTTTAAGTAGGACAAGAGACTTTCCTGTTCCTGCGGCTCCCTTAATCAAAAAGTCCTTGTCCAGTTTTATCTGTTCAAGAATGTCGTTCTGCTCACTTGTAAGCTTTGTAACAGAAGCTTCGTAGTCATGGCGGGTCTTGGAATAGAAGGACACTTTTTCAAGATAAGAAAGATACTGTCTTGTTACCTCGTAATCCTTCATCTGCTCAAGTATTTTTTCTTTTTCTTTGCGGAAGCTCATCATCTGTTCGTTTGACTTATGCCTTAATTGGTCAAGTCTTGCATCCTTTTTGGAAAGCCGGGCTTCTGCTTCTTCAAGTTCATTTTTTAAGAGAGATTCATGGGCAGACAGAACGTTAAGCTGATTCTGAAGTTCCCCATACGCATTAGCTTTTTCCGCAAGATTCTGGTTTTCTTTTTTGAGCAGATCAATCTGGGCTATTGCCTTTGTAAGTTCTACACTTTGATATGAACTATGCGAATCCCAATTTTCAAGTTCTTTCTTAAGTTTTTCCAGTGCAAGGAGAGGCCCCCATTTTTCCGCCTGTGCAAAAGCAAGAAAGTATTTTACAGAAACCTGAGCATCTTCCGGGCTTATGACTTCAAACTTGTGGCGCACGGAATTTGAAAGCTCGTGACTTTTGAAAAGTTTTTGCAAGGTCTTATAAAGACTAGATTCATCTTTTGGCAGATCGCGGGCTTTAGATCCATTGTAAACCGGTTTTCCATGACTGTTGTAATAATCATGAAGATAACGGTTCAAAAGTTTTCCGAAGGAATTTTCCGTATCATAATTTCCGGAGACTCCGTATTTTTCACATAGGGAACGTTCAATAAGGGAATGCATTGCAAGCACAAAAAGCCCCAAATCAACAGGGCGGACTTTAAGTATTCGTTCAAGATTTTGTTCAAGAGTAGTCATGGATTCATCTTAACACATTTTTCTTCTTCCGTCATCTACGATTGCCATGGACAAATTCCGCTTTTCTCCGCCCCCTTTTACAAATTAAAAAAATCTTCTATAATAATTGCATGAAACAAATGGGGATAAACAGAAAATTTTTGACTTTTGCTATTTTTGCCGCGCTTTTTTCTATTACTGCATGCAAAAAAGAAACCAAAATGAAGACTTACGTCTCTTCTGCGGAAACGCTGAACATAAAGGTAAGGGACACAAAGCCCGACCAAAGGGTATCTGCAAAGGACGTTAAGAGCCACGGCCATGCGGAAGACGGTGAAATCTGCGTGCTTTTTGGCTACGGCTTTAACTCTGAGAATTTTTATTCGCAGATTATACGCAACCTGGACACGCTTTACGGTCTTGAAGAAAACGACGGTATGATTCTGCCCCTTATTTTCCCGGACGAGATGAAGAAGATTTCCTCTTTGCGAGAAACGCTCAACGCAAGGAACATCCGCGGAGTGGTAATTCTTGGCGCCCCGGAAGGAACCAACTACGTTTTTGCCCGCCTGCAGGATGAATACGACGGAAAAATCCCCTACCCTGTCTTTAGCCTTTTCCCCCAGGACGACATTCTTGGCCAGGAATCTACATGCGACTTTGTTCTTGAATACGAACGCAAGGTAGAAGAAGAGTCAATGGAAGAACAGATTCTCCAGCAGATAGATTCAGACGCAAGCGAAATAATAATGCGCACAATAGCCTTTATAATTAACTGCGAGGAACCGCTTGCTCCAGATTCAAGTCTCCATGGCTTTGTGCAGAAAATTGTAGGCAACCGCAAGGTTAACCGCTACATGGACAGTGAGACCCTTATTCCATCTTCCAACCATTTTGTTATTGAACGCACGGAAGGTAGCGAAAGTTGAGCAAGTCTCTGACTCAGGACAAATCCCTTCTTATAGGCAGCCGGGAAAGCATAGAGCTTCTTGCGCAAAAAGACAGCGCACGGATTCTTGCCATTTCCGACAGCCACGCCAATGCTAACGCCCTGTCTTTTGTCCTTCAAAAATTCGGAGTGGAAAGCGACCTCTTGGTTTTCTGTGGGGATGGGGTTAGCGACATAGCCTATCTTTTGCAGAAGGCTTGTGAAGACGAATATTTTTTTGCCTGCATTCCCCCGGTTCTTGCATTTGTTAAGGGGAACAACGATTCAAGCTCATACACTTTTATGAACAAGGCGGCTTTTGCTAAAAATTCCGGCAGTCCTTTGGTACAAATACGCCTTCCTCTGCAAAACGAACTTACGGTTTGCGGTCACAAAATTCTTCTTGTTCACGGTCATGCACATTCGCTTTACAGCGGTCCTTCGCATCTTGTTCAGGAAGCGGAAAACTGCGGGGCAGACATTCTTTTCTTTGGGCACACACACGTTCCTTCAAGCGGATATGCAAGTTCCAAGCACGGCCCCATTCTTCTTGTGAACCCTGGAAGCTGTTCCATTCCGCGCTCCTGCCAGCCTCCATCCTTTGCACTTTTGGATGTAAAAAAAGGCAATCCCAATCCAGACTGTGTCTTTTACGAAATACGGCGGCCAGACCCGAAGCCCTTTATTCCACCGCCTATCTACATGGCCTAGTGTATCGAATCAACGCACCCCGCAGCAAGCTACGGGGTATGAGTTCCTCATAAAACGAATCCCCCTGTATCAAAACATCCTTACGCGAACCAACGAGGTGTGCGTTGTTCTTAAAAGGTATTGCAGTCAGGGTT